>Ga0272442_10002226_pt1 | contig 28412 bp, 26 predicted proteins | sample SSMForm2O_FD_200262 | JGI IMG/M metagenome (GOLD analysis project Ga0272442, IMG submission 200262) | Marine sediment archaeal communities from Little Sippewissett salt marsh, Falmouth, MA, United States - SSM-Form-2O | ecosystem: Environmental > Aquatic > Marine > Wetlands > Sediment ...
AGTAGAGTTCCAAGCCGTCAGCGGAGATACTTGGTCCGTTTTCAGCCGCCGCACAGTTGACCGTTGGGCCAAGATTGACCGCCGCACCCCACGGACTGTCCTTGGTTTTCCGTTCTGTAACCCAGATGTCCACCGAACCGGAGCCACCAGGACGGTCTGAGACAAAGTACATTTCCAGACCATCTGCGGATAAAGATGGGGCCCCTTCGAACGCATCAGTATTGATTTCGATTTCGTCCGGTTGCCCCCACATATCCTCTGTTGTGTTCCGTGTTGTTACCCAAATATCGTAGTACCAGGTCCCATCCGGCCGTTTCTGTTCTGTGTTGAAATAGAGCGAAAGACCGTCGGGCGAAATATGTGGATCCCAGGTCCAAAGCACTGTATTAACGACCGGGCCAAGATTAATGGCATTGGCGAAGATGGGAACTGCGTTTGAAGTCTTGGTTGTCGGACCGCTTTGTGCTCGGCCAGTCGGCACGAAAGCTGTTGGAACGACCAATGTAGCCAACAATAAAACGGTAATTGTGGCTATGCAGTTCGGCCTTTTGTAGAATTTCTTTCCTGGTTTTAACATGGTCTTGATCCTTTCCTCAATATTTTTGACTTGGCCGGCTACGGCCAGCGATGGGATCGGCCGGGCTTGTTTGTATTTGGCGGCGAGCGTCTCGACAATGGCTTCGCCATACTCTTCGGGCCGTGCGTTCAAACGGGCAATCGTCATCTCGTCGCAGCATTTTTCGCGCTCGGCGCGTATCTTTCGATTCGCCCACCACACAAACGGATGGAACCAGAAAATCGTCTGGGCGACGACCTGTAACGAATTGACCATCGCATCGAAACGCATGACGTGGCTCAGCTCGTGCCCCAGAAGGCTCGCCTGGAACTTCGCGTGCTTGTCGTCCAACAGCCTGACGGGCAGGTAGATACTGCCGCGCACCAGGCCCCAGACAAAGGGCTGATTGATCCGCTCCAGCAGCCAGATACGAGGCATGCGCCGGACGCCGTTTGCCGTGAAGAAACTCTCGATGGCGCACGCCGATTCGTTAGGCAGCGCTTGCCGCCGCCTTTGAAGCCATAGCTGGGTGCGCAGCGCATTCGCCAAATAATAGAATGCTAAAGCCATCATCCCGACAAACCAGACAACGGCCAGCCACGCACGAGTGTCATGTTTTGCTGACTTCGTTGGGACTGCAAGTGATGACGACGCTGCCTGCGAGGCAGGGGCAACCGGTCGAGGTGACTCAGTCACAGCAGGTTCAGGTATCCTATATTCAGCAGCCCCCCTCTCAGCCGTTGGGGGCATCGAAAGCATCGTCGGCAACTGCTCTTCAGGCAGGACCGCCAACGGCACCGAATACAGAGGGGGGACCAGAGCCTTGGCCAGGACAATCAGCCAGAGAAGATAACGCACGTGCGCGCTTCGGTTTCGCAGGGCAAATGTGGCCAGCGCCACCGCGAGGGTCAGGACGGCGATCTGCCAACTCTGGGCGAGCAGATAATTAACAATGCGGATCAACCATTGTTCCATCGTCAAAATCTCCACAATAGAAAATGGACTACTTCTTTTTCCTCTTGTTGACCAACTGCCGAAGCCGCTTGATGTCCTCTTCGTCGATCTTGCCGTCCTCGGCGAGGAACTGAACCAGAGGCTTCGGGTCGCCGCCGAAAAGCCGACCCAGAAAATCCCGAACGGTGGTTTTGATCACTTCATCGGGCTGGATACGGGGCAAGAAAACGTGGGCCCGACCCTGGTCACGGTGTTTCAGGTAACCTTTTTGTTCGAGACGGCACAGCAGCGTCTGAACCGTGTTGTAGGCCAACGTCCTATCGGCGGGCAATTGTTCTCGAATCTCCTGTACGGTGGCTTCCTTGAGCGTCCAAACCAGCCGGAGAATCTCGGTCTCGGTAGGGCTCATCGCCTTGAGCTTCCTTTTTGCCATCATCATTTACTCCTACAGTTGTAGTTGTTACAACCATAAAATAACCTACATTTGTAGGAGGCTCAAGGAAAAAATGAAAAAATTTTGAAAAATTTCTCTCGCCGGCCGATCTTCGCAAGAAAATCGTGTCTTTCAGGCCAAAAACCGCCTTTCCTCCGCATCGAGAACGAAGACTGCTCAGGCCAATATCTTCGTGGCGTTGGGGACGGTGTCCAGCGGTTTGACCTTATAAGAGGCCTGCACGACTTTGCCTTTTCCGTCGATCACAAAGGACGAGCGGATAATCCCCTCGTATGTTTTTCCATACATCGATTTCTTTCCCCAGGCGCCGTACGCCTTGGCGACCTTATGATCGGGGTCCGACAACAAGGGAAAACCGAGCTTGTATTTATCATCGAACTTTTTCTGCTTCGTCGTCTCATCCGGGCTGATGCCTACCGCGGCCATACCAAGTTTCTTGAGCTCTTTCGAGGCATCGCGAACGCTGCATCCCTGTTTCGTGCAGCCGGGCGTGTCCGCCTTCGGATAGAAATACAACAAGAGATTTTTGCCTTTGTAGTCTGACAGTGAAACGTTCTTGCCATCCTGGTTTAGTAACGAAAACGCCGGAGCTTTGTCACCTACGTTTAACTCTGCCATCGCGTGTCCTTTCCTATCAATCATGTGAATGAACGATTTTTACTTATCTACGCCGGCGGTTTCTATCTGTTCAGACCTTAAGGCGATCTCCCGGATCATTTTATTAAAGATAAGGGCGTGAAGCGGATAGAGCATATACCAGTAGGCGAATCCGAGCAGACCCTTGGGGGCGAAGAAGACGGTTTGTAAAAGCTGGGATCGATCTTCTTCCGTCGGAACCGCCTCGAACTGGAGCCAGCCTTGGCCGGGCAGCTTCATATCGACTTTCAGCCGGATCATCCGGCCGGGCTGAATCTCCACAATCCTGAAGTAATCCAGCGTATCTCCGACCTTGATCGCATTCGGGTCCGGCCGGCCCTTCCGCATGCCGACGCCGCCCAGCATCCGGTCCAACAAAGCGCGAATCCGCCACGCCCAATGACAAGGCCAGTTATTCGGTCCGCCCAACTCCGTGAAGGCCTTGTACACAGCGGCGGCCCGCGATCGGACGAGACATTGTTTGATTTCGACGATCATTCCATTATGAATCGTTTTAAAGGTCGAAGGACGTTCCGTATCGTGGGGTGCCGCTGACTGAGCTACGAACGTCTCAAACGCGTCGGGATGGAGCTGGGACAGCGACCGGCGGACCGCGCTTTTGTAGCCGGCCGGTTCGATCTCGGGGAAAAGCTCCGAGGCCGTGTTGTCGCGAACGACAACCTCGCTTCGCAAACCTTCGATCAGCGGTCGGGCAAAAGCCGCCGGAACGGGTGTCACCCAATGGACCCAATACGACGACAGGCGAGGCGTCAAGACCGGCACGTGAACCAACCCGCGATGCAGGCCGCGAACACGCGCGTAATCCTTCATCATCTCGCCATACGTCAAAACATCGGCCCCGCCGATCTCGATAATCTGACCGGTACTGGATGCATTTCGCAGGGATGCCGCAAGGTATTCGATGACATCGTCAATCCCGATCGGCTGGACACGGGTACGCACCCAGCGAGGGCAAATCATAATAGGTACGCGCTCGGTCAAATACCGTATCATCTCGAAAGCAACGCTGCCGGGCCCGACGATGATGGCGGCTCGAAATTCCGTCACACGGACGCCGGAGCGCCGCAGGGCGTCGCCGGTTTCCTGCCGGGACTTCAGGTGCTCGGAGAGCTTCGTTTCGGGATCGCCCAGACCGCCAAGATAAATCACCCGTTCGACGCCCGCCTTCTTCGCGGCCTCGCCGAAGTTTTGCCCGGCGAGAATATCCCGCTGAGCAAAGTCGGAGCCCCGCGTGATACTATGAACCAGATAATACGCCGTCTTGATGCCCGACAGCGCCGGGCCCAACGTGGAGGCCTCCAGCACGTCACCCGTTATAACGTCCACATTAGACGCCCAGGGCGCCGCTCGCACTTTCTCAGCATCTCTGGTCAGAACGCGGACCCGGTAGCCATCCTTCAAAAGACGAGGAACCAGATGACCACCTACATACCCCGTCGCTCCGGCGACAAGTATCCATTCAACTCTGCTCATATCAAATTAGATTCATCGTCCGGGCCAGGTCTTCGACTTTGGCTTGAGAGAGCATACGCTCGGCATTGCGCTCGGCTTCGTTTAAATCAATTTGGGATATCGCCTTTTGCACGCGCGGCAGGTAGCTCGGAGCCATGCTCAGGACCCGGACGCCGATCCCGAGAAGGAAAGGTAAGTACGACTCGTGACTGGCCATATCCCCGCATACGGAAACTTCCCGGCCGGCCCGATGGGCCGAGGCGACGATCTTTTTTAGTGCCCGCAGCACGGAGGGATGATGCGGCAAATACAATCCGGCTACGTTTTCATTCGTCCGGTCCACGCCGAGCATGAACTGGATGAAATCATTCGTTCCAATGGAGAAAAATTCCACCTCTTGTGAAAAATCGTCGATCAGGTCCACCACGCAGGGCAGCTCGACCATCATCCCAAGTTTCGGCCGCCGATTGTATTCGACGCCGCGCTTGTCCAGCATATCCAGGCACTCGAACACAACGTCACGCGCCTGGAAAAACTCGTCGAGGGACGAAATCATGGGAAACATAATCCGCAGATCCGCCCCCGCCCCGGCGCGGAGCATCGCCCGAATCTGCTCGGCGAACACCGATTTGTTCTGCAGCGAAAAACGGATCGAGCGCAGACCGAGCGCGGGATTCTGCTCCTTGATCTCGTGATAATAGGACAAGGCCTTATCGCCTCCGACGTCGAGCGTTCGGAACGTCACCGGCTTGCCCTTCATCAGCTCAACGAGCTTGCTGTAAATCAAAAATTGCTCCGCCTCGGTCGGCAGATTTCTGCGGACCATAAACGGAAATTCCGTCCGGTACAAGCCGACGCCTTCGCACTGCAAGTCACAGGCGACTTTCAGGTCGGCCAACAGATTGATATTCGCCATCAGACGCACGCGCGTGCCGTCCCGCGTGGATGTCTGTGGCTGCATCGCATGTCCCGGTCCGGCCAGCGCCAGCCGGGCTTTCTGCTGCGATTCGTATCGCTCCAATACCTCATCGGAAGGATCGACATACACGTTCCCGATCTCGGCATCGACTAAAACGGGCGTATGGTCCGAAAGGTCGAGAAGCTCGTACGTATGGGTCACCACCATCGGGATGCGCAGCGACCGGGCGAGGATGGACAGATGCGACGTCACGGTGCCCCCGACCAGCACGATCCCGGCCGCCTCTTCCGACGAAAGGATGAGCAGATCGGACGGGAAAAGGTCTCTGGCCAAAACAATCCGGCCTTTGAGCCCATTGAGATCTTCGGACTCGTGAAGAAGATTTCTTATCAGTCGGACCATTAGGTCCTCGATGTCCTGCATTTTCTCCTGCATGTACGAGCTGGAGCTGCTCGCGAAACTCTCCATATACTCCCGGGCGATCCGCATCACGGCGACCGGCGGATTGACGCCGCTTTCAATCAGCTTCGTCACCCCATCGACAAAGTACTTGTCTTTCAAAATCACCAGATGCGCCGCAAAGATCAGCGATGCCGCATCGGAAAGTTTTTGCCCAACCCGCTCTTGCAATTCTTCCAATTGAGCCGCCGTTCTGGCGATGGCCTGATGGAAATCGGCCAGCGTAAATATCTCATCAAAGTCGCGATGCATGAGTGCGGTAAGATTCTTCTTCTTATCCGCAACGACGACGGGGCCATACGCAAAACCTTCCGACGCGACCTCCCCTTTCACGAATTCCAGCCCCTCCGGCAATGCCGTCTTTGCCTCCTGCTCGTGAGGCTCATGCATCGCCATCAGGAAGCGAGCGTTCTCGATAATGTTGGCAAGCTGCGAGGCCGCCGCTTTCAGGGCCGTGATGTCGGACTCATCGAAGCACCGGTCGTCTTTCCGCTGAAGCACCAGGACGCCGATCCGCGAGATGCCCCGTGCAATCGGTACAGCCAACAACGATTGATACTGCTCCTCAAAAATACCGGGGAAGAATTTAAAATTCGGGCTGTGTGCGGCATCTTTTTCGCAGACGGGACGAAGCTCTTTCAACGCAAGGCCCGTCAGCCCCTGGCCCAGTTTCATACGGACTTTCCCGACGGATTCCGGATTCAAACCCCGGGTTGCACGCAGGATGAGCTCGCGATTCTCGCTGTTATAGAGATACACCGAGCAGACGTCCGACTGCGTGTGAGAGGCGACCATCTCCACGGTCTTGTCCAGCAGCGTCTGAATGCTGGCGCTTTCCCGGAAAAGACTGTTCAGTTCACTGATATCATACAAAAGCTGTGTATTATCCATTACTCTATCCAACATTGTAATACAAAGCCAAACGCAACCACCTATGTTGGTTTAGGCTTTTTCAAACGTCATCATACCCCAACGGACCGCCGACTTCCATTCGGATTCTTCTTTTAACATAAAGAGCGTATAAAATTGCCATGAGTATAAATAGTTGGCAAAGTCACCGGGTGTTCACAAAAATCCCGGCCCCTCTTTCTTAATAGCGCCTTTTCGCTTCGACTCTCATGAGCTATCGAAGCTGAGTCTTTTTCTTGACGTATCCGACGATCGCAATGTAAGATAGGAATGTTCCGACACTTGTCATGAAAAAAAGCAAAAAACCAACACAGAATATTCGTATGATGGCGGTTGAACAAAAGGCCGATCTGGTCGAGCGGCTGACTCGCTTGCTTGCCGGGGACAATATCGAGGTGCATCGCGAGTCCAATATCGACCGCGTTCTTGAGAGATTTGAAACTGAGGCGTACGATGTCTTAGTCATCACAAGCGCCGCATTCAAGGCCGGGCGGAGCGACGGTATCGAGTTGCTCGAAGTCATTGCAGCGAATAGTCCGACGACGCAGATCCTCTTCCTGGCGGAATCCGGCGACATTCAAACGGCCATGGCCGCGCTCAAAGCGGGAACGTATCAATACGCGAAGCTGCCCATCGAGGATGAAGAGCTGAAACTCCTCATCAATGCGGCGATCGAGAAACGCCCGCTCTACGGTACGAACCTGTTTTTGGAAGCCAGGAAACACCAGGTCAAGCTGGAGCAGCTCGTAGGACGGTCGAAACCGATGCAAGCCATCTACCGGCAAATCCGCCAAGCCGCCGTAACGGACATGCCCATTTTGCTCGTGGGCGAAACGGGAACGGGCAAGGATCTGGCGGCCCAGGCCATTCACGAAATGAGCGAACGCAAAGATGGACCGTACGTCGCCGTCAACCTGGGCGCCTTGCCATCGGAGCTCGTCGGCAGTGAACTGTTCGGACACGAGAAAGGAGCCTTTACAGGGGCTATCGGGCAGCGTGTGGGCAAGTTCGAGGAGGCTAAAGACGGCACGGTCTTTTTAGACGAGATCGCCACCATCGACGCGAAGGTCCAGGTCAGCCTGCTTCGATTGATCGAGCAGAAAACATTTCATCGGCTCGGGGGCAAGACAACCATCCGGACCAACGCCCGGCTCATTACAGCATCCAACCAAAATCTGCTCGATCTCGTCGAGTCGGACCGTTTCCGCAAGGACTTATATTATCGCCTCGACGTCTTTCGGATTTCGATGCCCCCACTAAGGGATCGGGGCGGCGATGTTATATTGCTCTTCGACGAATTCCTTAAGCGTTTCAACCGATCTTTCAAAAAGAACATCGTCGGAGTCGCTCCGGAATGCATCAGCCTGCTGGAATCTTATGACTGGCCGGGTAACGTACGCGAGCTAAAGAACGTCGTGCAACGTGCCGTGTTGATCTGCGAAGAGCAGGTGCTTCTTCCAGAGCATCTTCCTCCTCGTTTCAAACCAGGCAAGACGGTCCGCTCAAAGGTAAGTTTTGAGATTGGAACTCCTCTGCTGGAGATCGAGCGTGAAATGATTGTTCGCGCTCTGACGGCCACTCAAAACAATCGTAAGCTCGCCGCTGATTTATTGGGCATTAGTCGTCGGGCTCTATACAATAAGCTGCAAAAGCATAACATCAAGTGACTTCATACATTTAGAATCTCCTGTCTTCAACACGTTCACCTGCTGTTCGCGCAGCGCTTGGACAACGTCATTAAGACCTCCTCATAAAAGCTCTTTCTCAACTCAAGTGTACCATTTGTGCACATTTATCGGCCTCTCCAAGGTTCCTAAGAAGGCTGCTTTCAAAGTTGAAGATGTCACAAAAAACATAAGCACTTATTCAAAAAAGACTTATCGACAAAATGGGATCCCTGGCACGTGAGTTGCTACTTTTGTCAGGACAAGAATGATTAAATTGAGGTGGCTATGAATAGGCTTTGTGAAAACTGCAAACACTGGGTGGAGGTTGACTCGATGGAAAACTGGGGTGTTTGCGCCAAGAACGAAAACAGCAAAAAAAAAGAAAAAAGAAAAAGGCAAGTTTACAGGTGTTCTGAGACGATGTGACGAAAACTGTCGGGACTACAAATCAACACCCAATACTGAGCCTGCTCGCTCTTAGAAAACGACGGTATGTACGAGTTCGTCACACAAAACGTCTCCTCCCAGGTAATCGTGTACCGTTTGTTCACAGGAGCTAAACCATGAATTCACAAGTTGTTTTGGTGTTAAGCAATCACGCCAACAGGGATTTGGTGCAAACTCTCTCGCGTGCGGGCTTTGACCCACAGGTCTGGGGAAGCATGAGGCACTCTCTGGACAAACTCCACCAGCAGAAATTTGCAGCTGTCATCGTCGATCGCAAGTTCACTCATGCTGATGCTTTGGAATTTATCCTGAATGTTCGGGACATCAACCAGAAGATCCCCGTGGTCGTGATTGGGTCTGAAAAAGACGAACAAATGGACAAAGAAATCATGAGGCAGAACCGCACGATCATCCTCAATGGAGCCGACGGCAAGGATATATCGGCTGAGACATTAGAACGCGCCATCAAGATGAACGAGAATGAGAATGTCCAACAGTACTCGCACAAGTGATTCACAAGCGGTCTTGCTGATCGATGCTCCGGAAGAAGAAGTAGTCCGGTTGCATAAAGACTTGCCTGGCTGGCGTTGGCTCGGCGCATCGGACGACTGGCCCTCTAACGGGAGTACGAAGCCAGCCGATCCATCCATCGACGCGATCATTGTGTTTGCGCATAAAGACAAAGAAAGACGTGCGCTCGATATGTGCTCGCGCCTCTGCGAAAAAGAAGACTTGGAAAGGGTTCCTCTTTTTGTCGCCGCCAGCCGGTACCAGATGAATCTTGTGCATGAAGTGAAACGGTTGCCGCGTGGGGATTTTATTTTTACACCGATCGATAAAAACACCTTGCTGGAAAAAATGAAAGAAAGAGCAAAAGAAGGTGCAAATGCATAAGGTCAATAGGTATCCAGCGTCCCGATGTATAAGATGTTATTCTTATGAACCCGTGTTTTTCAGAGTAAGTAAATTGTAAATTTAGAAAAGAAAGGGATTATGACATGGCGATTACATTCAAATGCCCACATTGTCAAGCGTCGTTACAAGCCGTAAGCGATCTGGCCGGAAAGCCCGGTAGCTGTCCAAAATGCAACAAGGATATTACGGTGCCAGATCAGGATGCTGGAACACCAAGCGACAAAAAAAAACCTGTCAAGAAAGAGTGACGTGTTCTCTGATCGGGAGACCTACCATTGGGGGATCCTCGGTTGTTACTGGTGGGTTGGAATTTGAGTCTCTGGATTATCATCGCCTGAATGCTTCACATGGTCTTCACATTTTAGGGACAGGGGCCGAACACAGTTAAGGCGTTCGTAGCCTTTGCCTAACTCTGGTTCGGCCCCCTGTCTGTCAAGAGAGAAGCCGTTTGTTTGGAGGCCTTGGCTGAAAATCGCAGGTCGGTGCCCGGTCAGACATGTCAGATGGGCATAGCTGAAAGTAAATGCATTCTCTTTGAGGTCTCAGGCCACAGCTGATTTAGTAAATGGAAAGAGATGTAAAAGCAAAATGTCGAAACATCACGATTTAAGCGAACTTATAGAAAAAACGTTCCAAAGAGACGAGATCCTCTCTCTTCAACCCATCGATGTTACTGTGACCAACGGAATTGTCACCTTGAACGGCTCGGTACAGAAGCGCTGGTACAGGCTGGTCGCCCAGGAAATTGCCTCTTCGTTCGATGAATGCCGTCATGTCGTCAATAAGCTTACCGTCGATCCAGAGGCCCCATTAGCCGACAAGGAAATAGAGAAAAACGCGATGTGCTCACTCAATGCCAGTGCGGATATCATGGCGGATGCTGTCTGCATCACCGTGACTCATGGCATTGCACGTCTCAGCGGCGGCATCAGAAGTCAGTGGGAGCGTCTTGCTGCAGAAGATATCGTACGATCGATCCAAGGTATTCAGGATGTTGAAAACTTACTCGTCGTTGAAAAATGGCCCACGTAGATTTTGACTATTCAGCATATCGAATTGTGATAGACGAGCACCCCCTTAATCCATCCACCATTAACATGCCCCCTCGCATTTGACCGTTGGCCTCAATCATGATATACTCGGCCGGATGTGATCGTCATCCCTATGGTGGGTATTTATGAGAAGAGTCTGGGCCAAACGACAACGTATTCTTCGTTATTTGAAGTTGACACCGGCCACGGAGACGCTGATCTTCGCCGTCGTAATCGGCATTCTCGGCGGCTTCGGCGCGCTGCTGTTCAAGAAGCTGATCTTTTCGCTCCAGGGCCTGGCCTGGGCAACACCGGACATGGCGCCGGATTCGCTCTTGAGCGTTGTCTGGTATCGCCGGCTTTTGATGCCCGCGGTGGGCGGCCTCATCGTCGGCCCGCTGATCTACTTCTTCGCGCGCGAAGCCCGCGGGCATGGCGTCCCCGAAGTGATGATCGCAGTCATCACACGCAATAGCGTCATCCGTCCCGTCGTCGTTCTGGTCAAAACCCTCGCCTCGGCCATCAGTATCAGCACGGGCAGCTCGGTGGGACGGGAAGGCCCCATCGTGCAGATCGGCGCGGCCATCGCCTCCACCTTCGGGCAGTTGCTACGCGTCCGCCCGGTCCAGCTCAAGACGCTCGTCGGCTGCGGGGTCTCCGCCGGCATCGCCGCGACGTTCAACGCCCCGATCGCGGGGACATTGTTCTCGCTGGAACTGATCGTCTCTGATTTCGGGTTGACATCTTTCTCACCGATTCTGGTCTCGGCGGTCGCCGCCACGGCCATCAGCCGGCACTTCCACGGCAATATCACCGAGTTCGTTCTACCCCGGTTCGAAATGGTTTCTCTCTTGGAATTCGGCCTGTATCTGATTCTCGGCCTGATTGCCGGCGGCGTCGGTTTCATCTTCTCGCGGAGTCTCTATCGCGCCGACGACCTCTTCGAAAAAACGAGAATCCCGCAATGGATCCGCCCTGTCTTCGGGGGACTTCTGGTCGGGGTCATCGCCTTGATTTACCCGCATATCATGGGCGTGGGCTACGAGACGATTCGAGTGCTCTTCGACGGCCGGCTTACGCTCAAGGTCATGCTGCTCCTGGTTATTTTGAAGATTTTCGCAACGGCCGTGACCATCGGGTCCGGCGGCTCCGGCGGCGTCTTCGCTCCGTCGCTATTTATCGGCGCAATGTTGGGCGGCGCCTTCGGCACCATCGTCAACCGCCTGCTGCCCGACATGACGGCCTCGACGGGCGCTTACGCCCTGGTCGGCATGGCCGCCGTCAACGGGGCATGCACCCTGGCGCCCCTATCGGCCATCATCATCCTTTTCGAGCTGACGAACGAGTACGGCATCATCTTACCGTTGATGTTCACGGTGGTGATGGCCACGTTTGTCTCCAGAAAACTCAACCCCGAGTCTATTTACACCGAGAAGCTCCGCCGTCGCGGCATCCACGCCCACCACGGCGAGGACCTCAATATCCTCCGCGCCATCCCCGTGCAGGACGTGCTGCGCCATGATGAGGCCTCGATCCGCGAGACGGCGCCGTTCGATTCACTGGTCCGACTGGCCCTGGAGACCCATCGCAACGTCTTCTTCACACTCGATGAGGACAGCAAGTTCACCGGCGCGATCTCCCTGCAAGACCTTAAATACGTTCTCAATAATCCACAAGAGCTGAAAAACGTCCACCATATTATCGACTTTCGCCAGGACCTCGTACCGGTACTGGTTACCCAGTCCCTGGACGCCGTGGTGGACCACTTCGCCGAAACCGGCTTCGACCGTCTGCCCGTCGTGGACACCCAACAGCACCTGGTGGGTTCGGTCTTCATGAGCGATATCATGCGGCAATATAACCAGGAGGTGGCCAATCGCAATATCACCATCGAATTAGGCGCCCGGATCACCGCCCACGACCAATCCCACACGCTTCACATTGGCGGCGATACCATCGTGGCCGAGATCGAGGTCCCCTCGTGGATGGTGGGCAGACAATTGAGCGATTTAAAGCTGCGCACGCGCTATCACGTCTCGGTATTCATCGTGAAGGAGATGTATGAGCACGGCGAGCCCCGCTTCGTCACGCCGAACGCAGCTTACATTTTCCGCGAAGGTGACACCATCCTCGTCAGCGGTCCCGCGAAACAGATTGAATCGCTGAAAAACAACGCCTGATCTTAAACAGTAAACAATGGACGAACCAAAGACGCCCCTCCAAATACGTTGGTCTTCCCTTGAATATTTTAGGTCCTTACGTTATATTCGCTGCCTTTATATCGAGTTCACATATCATTCGGCATAGAAACAGACTGGAGAAGCGATGGGTTTAACGAAGATACTCGTTACAAGTGACGACGGGATATATTCGCCGGGCCTTCGGGCGGCTGTGGAGATATTGCTCGATCTGGGCGAAGTGACGGTGGTCGCCCCTGTCAAGCAACAAACATCAATGGGACGAAGCTATCACGCCCATCCGGAGGCCGTCTTGACGCCGGTGTCGTTCGAGGTCAACGGCACGAACGTTCGAGCTTATTGCTGCGCGTGCAGCCCGGCGGTCGCGATCCGGCACGGAATGGACGTGCTGTTCCGGGAGAAAAATCCCGATCTCGTGGTGGCCGGGATCAACTACGGGGAGAACCTGAGCATCGGCATCGGCACATCGGGAACCGTCGGCGCCGCTCTCGAAGGAGCCACCCGGGGCGTACCCGCTCTGGCCATCTCCAAGCAAACCGACGTCTATTCACACCGAAACTACACGGAACAGGACTGGAGCGTTTCAGGTTTTTTTCTGAAGCTCTTCGCCGAACGTTTGCTTTCGGTAGAAACACCTTTCGACGTTGATGCGCTGAAAGTCGATGTGCCCGATAACGCCACTGAACAGACTCCGTGGCGCCTGACGCGGCTGGCACGCCAACCCTACTACTCGCGGGTCTTGCCGAATCCGACCGTTGAGACACGCGTCCGGGAAATGGAAACATGCATCGATCTATCCGCTTTGGAACTGGAGCCGGGCACCGACGTCCACGCCATCGTCATTGAACGCGTCGTCTCGGTGACACCCGTGAGTCTGGATATCACATCAAGGATCAATCCGGAGGAGCTGGATCGAGTGCTAAGAAAAAAGCCAGAACCTAACTGACCAATACCCACTGTCATCCCTGCGAAAGCAGGGATCCAAAAATGTAACGATGTATATGGATTCCCGCTTGCGCGGGAATGACAGGTCATATTCTTTTGTTGCTCATGAATGACTTTTTAAATCATAGGGATGTCACCGGCTGCTCTTACGGGCCTGGCGGCGTCGGTCGGCTTCTTTGAGCAGGCGCTTGCGGATTCGAATCGAATGGGGACAAATCTCAACAAGCTCATCTTCCTGAATGTACTCCAACGCCAATTCAAGGCTCATTTTTCTGGCCGGGCGGACCTTTGCGGCGTCGTCTTTGCCCGCGGCCCGTATGTTGGTGAGCTGCTTGCCTTTGACCACGTTCACGGGGATATCGTTTTCCTTGCAATGCTCCCCGACGACCTGTCCTTCATAAACGTTTTCGCCCGGCTCGACAAAGAAGATCCCGCGGTCATATAAGGCATCCAGCGCGTAAGCGGTTACCTGCCCCGTCGTGGTGGCCATCATGACGCCGGCCTTTCGCTGGGGTATGGCCCCCCGCATCGGCTCATATCGTTCAAACGTATGATGCATGATCGCCCGGCCCCGGGTCGCGTTCATCACCCTGGCATGAAGGCCGAACAGTCCCCGCGACGGGATCATAAATTCCATGTGTATAAAATCGCTCGCGCCGCTCTTGGCGTCCATCTTGATGATCTCGCTTCGCCTTTCGCCCAGAAGGCTCATCACGGCATTCTGGCAATCCAGCGGGCAATCCACCATCAGTAATTCGATCGGCTCGTGACGCCGGCCTTCGACGATTCGGAGAATGACGTTCGGCTTGCCGACGCAGATCTCGTATCCTTCCCGCCGCATCGTCTCCAGCAAAATCCCAAGATGCATCAGGCCCCGGCCGGACACATTGAATTCTTCGGGCGTCTGTCCGGGCGCCACTCTCAGGGCGACATTCTGTTGCAGTTCCTTATTGAGCCTCTCTGAAATCTGCCGGCCCGTGACGTACTGGCCGTCTTTGCCGGCAAACGGCCCGTCGTTGACTCGGAACGTCATGGTCATCGTCGGCTCGTCCACGGCGATGACCGCCAGCCTCGACGGCTTATCCGCACAGGCAATCGTATCGCCGATCTCAATTGGATCGAGCCCCGAAATCGCACAAATGTCACCCGCCCGAACGCTCGACACCCGCTTTCGACCGAGACCGTAAAACTGATGAATCTGAGCGACCTTCTGCTGGGTATGAAGGCCGTTTTTATCAATCACCGTAACGGGCTCGCCTTCGCTGACTTGTCCGGCGAAAACTCTCCCGACGGCGATGCGCCCCACATAATCCGAATACTCCTGACTGGTCACCAGGATTTGCAGCGGCGCCTCAGAAATCACCTGCGGGCAGGGAATATGATGGATCATCGCTTGAAAGACGTCCTGCATATTGTCGGTTCTCTTTTCGAGGTCCGTCGTCGCCCATCCGTCTCGCGCCGAGGCATAGATCAGGGGAAAATCGAGCGCCTCGGAATCCGCATTAAGCTGTACGAGCAAATCAAAGACCTCATTGACCACGTCATCCGGCCGGCTGTTTGAGCGGTCCACTTTGTTCACCACGACGATGGGGCGAAGCTTGTGCTCGAGCGCCTTGCCCAGCACGAACCGCGTCTGCGGCATCGGCCCCTCGAAGGCATCGACCAACAGCAACACGCCGTCCGCCATTTTCAAGACCCGCTCGACCTCCCCGCCGAAATCCGCGTGCCCCGGCGTATCGATCAGGTTGATTTTGTACTCGTTACCGTTGGTATCGGTATAGGCAATCGCACAATTCTTACTCAGGATCGTGATGCCGCGCTCCCGCTCCAGCGGATTCGAATCCATAATCAACCCATGTTCGCCTCCCGCCAGCTTGTCCAGCTCTTCGTCTCGAAACATCCCCGACTGGTACAAAAGCTGGTCCACCAGCGTGGTCTTGCCGTGGTCCACGTGAGCGATGATCGCCACATTACGAATAGACTCGGAATACATAACACACTCTCAACAGGAACGCGATCGTTCACGTATTATATGTCCGTGATACGACCTGACGAAACTAAAACGTTCGACTCCTCGCAACTCTCCGGCGCCGTCTGCGGGGAGCACGCAGCTTTTTCCCCGGCGCCGAAGGCGCACTTCTGCTTTGGACCGGTTTCGGTTTGTCGGCAGGTTGGGGCTGAAGAACATCGGATTTCACATAGTTAAAGCCTTGACATTTTTCCGGTTTGAAGTCGCGTCCTATGAAGCTCTCAATCTTGCGAAGGTATTGCTGCTCCTCATACGAAACCAGCGTGATCGCGTCGCCCGTCGCCGTAGCCCGGCCCGTCCGGCCGATGCGATGGACGTAGTCTTCCGCATAGGCGGGCACATCATAGTTAATCACATGCGAGATCCCTTCAATATCGATCCCGCGCGCGGCGATATCGGTGGCGACCATCACCTGGTATTTGCCCCTCTTGAAACCGTCCATTGCCAACAAGCGCTGTTTCTGCGTGCGGCCGGAATGGATCGCGACGGATACGATGCCGGCCCGTTTGAGCCGCCGGTTGATCCTGTCGGCTCCGCGTTTGGTCCGGGAGAAAATCAGTACGCTGAACAGTTGCGGGTCGCCCAGCATGTGTATCAGAAGGTCCATTTTCTGTTCTCTCCGAACCGGGTAAATATGTTGTGTGATCGTCTCGATGGGATTTCGCGGCCGCCCGATCTGAATCATTTCCGGAGATTTCTGCATCTCGCCGGCCAGTGATTTCACCTCTTTCGAGATGGTGGCTGAAAAGAGCATCGTCTGGCGTTTTCCGGGCAGAACACTCACAATTCTTTTAACGTCGTTAATGAAGCCCATATCCAGCATTCGGTCGGCTTCATCAAGCACGAGCACTTCAATCTGCTTAAGGTCTATCGTATCCCGCCCCATGTGATCCATGAGCCGTCCGGGTGTGGCCACAACAATATCAACGCCGCGTTTGAGCGTGCGAAGCTGACTCTTGATATTGACGCCGCCGTAAACCGCCAGCGTTCGTAAATCCACGAACCGCCCATAGCCCTGGATCGCCTTTTCAACCTGCAGCGCCAGCTCGCGCGTCGGGGTGAGGATCAGAGCCCTTGTAACCGGCTTTTTCGTCGCCGGCTCGTGGCTGAGCCGATCTAAAATGGGCAGGACAAAAGCCGCGGTTTTGCCCGTTCCCGTCTGCGCGCAGCCGATAATATCCCGGCCTTTGACCGCGGCGGGAATGGCCTGGGTTTGAATTTCAGTGGGAGCAGTGTAGCCGGTGGCGAGAATACCCCGCACCAGTGGGTCGGAAAGACCAAAAGTTGTAAATGACATTCAATAATCCTAAAAAAAATAATATTCAAACTCTATTACATATAAAGATTGCTCAGAATCGCTTTACACGAACCTCTCTTTTCAAAAGCACAGGTAAAATAAGCGAAATGATACGGAAGATAGGTCTTGAGGCGGATTCAAGGCTTCGCTACGCGATCATCACAATTCATAATATTTCTGATAACTATTATACGGCTTTCTACTGCCGATTCAAGCATAATGTTCTCATATCGCCCAAAAAACTCTCCGGTACTTCGCATCTCCATGCCCATAACCTTCTTCGCACACCACCATCAAAACCTCCGATTATGCATGACTATAGCCTTCAAAAATCGTACGAAAATGGAATCCACAAATCGCAAGGGTCACCGCCAAATGGAAGTATCGCGGCCTTCTGAGCGACCAGAAAATGAGTTTCCAATAGGAGAGTCGGCCTTTGCCTATGATTCCCAGACGCCAGATAGATTTCAGGAATGCGATAATATCACAAAATCGATATCTCGGCTTGTCATTTCGACCCGGCTTGTAGTTCTTGAGAAAGGTCAGAACCCTTGCATAATAGTTTTTGGGTGAATAGATCGTACTAACAACCTTTTGATATCCTTTGAGAAGGTTCTCGACGCCCATCTTAGGTACAAAGTTAATGGAAAAATCCGTATTATCGCCTGTCGCGGCAATCGAGAGCCTGTTTTCCGTCATAAGTCTGCTATAGAGTTTTGTTCCCCTGGGCGCATTGAGCAGCCCAACCATAGCCGTCACGACGCCGCTTTGTTGTATAAAATGGATCAGATTATCGAAAATCGAAGATTTATCGCTGTCGAATCCGAGAATAAATCCCGCCTGAACCTGCATGCCAAACCGCTGGATTTTTTTGACACAAGCCACCAAATCTCGGCCTTTGTTCTGAATCTTGTTGCATTCGCTCAGACTCGCCTCATTGGGACTCTCAATCCCAATGAACACACAATTAAAGCCAGCCTGGACCATTAATGCCATTAACTCTTCATCGTCTGCGAGATTGATAGACGCCTGCGTATTGAAAGAGAAGGGATATCGTTTCCTTTTCATCCAGCTTATAACCGCAGGAAGTAATTCTGTTTTCAGACGAGTCTTATTTCCAATGAAGTTATCATCGACGAAGAACACCTCATCCCGCCAACCGAGAGCATACAGACTCTCCAATTCGTCCAACACCTGATCGGTCGTCTTCATACGAATTTTGTGTCCGAACAGTGTTGTCACATCGCAGAAATCACAATCGAACGGGCAGCCCCGTGAATATTGGACGCACATCATGGCATACTTCTTCATCTTGATCAGCTTCCAAAGGGGAATCGGGGTCTGATGCAGATCCGCTTTCTCGTGTGTGTTGTACACCTTTCTGGGACAACCGTTTTGAAGGTCCTGGATAAACAGCGGCAATGTCAATTCAGCTTCTTTGAGCACCAAATGATCGACATGCACGTATTCTTCGGGAAGACTGGTAAAAAGAGGACCGCCCACGACGATTTTGGTTCCGATTTCCTGGCATCGCTGAATGACGTGATCCGCAGATTTTCGCTGTATGAGCATGGCGGTAATGAATACATAGTCCGCCCATTCAATATCACGGTCTCGTAATTTCGTTGTCGTCATGTCAACCAACTTTTTTTCCCATTCTCGGGGAAGTATCCCGGCCACCGTCAATAGCCCCAGAGGCGGGATAATGGCCTTTTTTGAAATAAACTTCAGGGCGTTTTTAAAACTCCAGAACGTCGGCGGGACTTCCGGGTTGACAAGAAGAATTTTCATGATCGCACTCCTATGTTTAAATACCTGTCACGAGTTGAAGGGGGTAATAGGAGGGTCGTTGCGATAAATCTAAATTAGCAGGAGGCGAGCGATGCAATCAGGCCAATCCTCTGGATTAACCAATAACAGAATTTCCCTGGTGGTCCGTGCTATGGTGCAATGCACAATTCTTCGCTTCTCACTAGTTTTTCAAATTCGCTTAAACCGGCCTTATACTGCCTTACTCAAGCTTCTAATAAATATAATAGCCAACTACCTAATATCTTTATCGGCTTTCTTACGAAACATAATAAACGAAATATAAAGGATTGGGAATCAGAAAGTCGGATTCTTGTAAGATTTTCACGAATACACTCTTCTATGAGCCAAATAGAAGTCGTTGTGTACATAAGGTCGATTCCTCATTCGTGAGTTGCATTATATAAAAAAAGGCACGTTGCGAAGAAAGACAAAGGCTCCTAATATTGTCCCGAACACATTACCCGCTAAATAGGCGTATTCGCTGCGAATAAGATATCTTCTCTTCGGTTCCTCTCCAGCAACAGATTCTGCTATTGTCCAGCCATATTGACTTTCTACTTGTGCTCTGAGCCGGTCAAATACTATGCCAACCTGCCTGCTTGGCGGAATACATTGTCTGGCTCTTTGAAGATTGTAATAACTCCAAAGCAAGCCGACAAGCAATGGAACGGCCAACATAGCCGTAGCCGGTTGAAGGCGCAGCATCTCGAAAAGAACCACAAGAACATACACGGCAGTGATATTCGACAGGATATTGACCATCGCCCTAACGAGTTCTTCCTTGAAAGGATACAAGGGATTGGGTTGATGAAATCCCATGCTGCGATAAACCAATATAAAGAGGAGAGATAAAATCCACTTCGCTGAAAGGACAACGGTTCCGGCCAGAATATAGGAGGTCATAGCGTCTTTCTGTCTTGCCCATTCTCAAGGCAACGACATCGTCTCTATACGCGAACCACCTTCTTTAGCAAACGCTAACAGTAAAAGAGAAATGACGATTAATGATAGGCGTGGTGCTGAGATTGATCTCTGTTGATTCTGTTTGCTCAACGCTTCATTAGGCCTTCATTTCAATACTACATAAGTGTATTCTATCTCTGTCGGTTGAATATACAAGAAAAATTAGATTATTTTTAAAATATTTTTAATGCTACACCTTACCTGAAACGATAGAGTAAGTGCTTAAAAACACTGCTGAACCGTTCAGAGACGCTTTTTTTTGCTGTTTGTTACAAAGCATCAGCAAAAAAGATGACCGCATAAAATTGATAATTAACACCAAATCCATCTTTTTAAAGACTTCACGGGCTGAAAAATCTCCGAGTAGCGGCAAGAAGGCTTTACTTCTCAAGGCAGACGTTGTATTCTATCTCAACGATACTCAGCAACGTGGCTGAGCAAAGCTCAGCAGGTAACCACAGTTCGAGAGATTTGAAAGCGTGATAGATTATGGCCATGGACAATACCATCAAAGCACTTACCAAGATTGATCAATCAATTGACCGAGGGATACCCAAAACAGCAGCCAGTCCAGATGCTTTGGTTAATCACCTAAACGATCTATATAGCGAATCCGGCGAAGATCTTTCCTCAAGGGAGCTATTCACATACGATGATGTTGGCAGTCCGACAATAACGATCACCATAGATACGGATCTTGATTTTGACCCCGAAAAAGTCATGGAGACCATGCGAAAAAGATTCCGAGTAACACCGAAAAAACAGGTGGACGAGATCGGAAGAACAGGTGTGGTTTGGTCTAGTGGGCGTTATGATTTTATGTACAACGATGATTCAGGACTTCTACGTATATCACATCAATATAGCCATAGACAAACAGACACACAATCTGTATTAAGCATTATAAAGAGAATGATAGGGTACGCCAAAGATTACCTCGAGGAAGTCAAGAAGTCTGCAGAGGGCAGTACCAGTACCCCAGAAACAGAATGACACACATTTCCTGACTCCCCATAGCAAGCAAAACAATCCATGAAATATGTGCCACAGAAATCATAACCAGATTAAGAGAGTTTGTGATAAAATGTGCGAACGATTCTTGATACTACCAGATGAGGCTCAGCGGTGTAGCTAAGCAAGGATATACAATGTCATATGGGAAATCCCAGATAAGGAGGACCTTATGAATCCGATCAAGATCGTCATTCCTTCAGGTCCCGAAATCGTTAACGTTATCGGAGAGATGGCGCGCGTCCTTCTGCTGACGAAATAAATCCATGCGATTATATCTGATCAATCCGTCAAATCCGCTTGTGAGCATCGTCAATGTCAAGGAGAGCCGCTGGAACCGCTACCGTGTGTGGAAACCGCTCAGCCTTATGGTTCTCGCCGGCCTGACTCCACCGGAGTGGGAAATCTCGATTGTGGATGAAAACCGGAGTGTGCCGGACTATCGAGCCATGCCGCGGCCGGACCTGGTGGGCATTACGGCTTTCACTTCGCAGGCGAACCGCGCATACGAATTGGCCGGATACTTCCGGTCTCTGGATGTGCCCGTCGTCATGGGCGGCATTCACGCAACCATGTGCTTGGAGGAGGTCATGGAGCACGTGGACTCGGTCGTCACGGGGGAGGCGGAGGGCATCTGGCCGCAGGTCCTGGAGGACGCCCGGCATGGCCGCCTGAATCACCGGTATGACGGAGGGCTCGCCGAGATAACCAATGTCCCGACAGCCCGTCATGATTTGCTGAATAGTGGATATGCCTTCGGAGCCATCCAGACCACACGCGGCTGCCCCTTGAACTGCAGCTTTTGCAGCGTGACAGCGTTCAACGGAGCCAAGTACCGGCAGCGTCCCATTCCGGATGTCGTGCGGGAATTTCAGTCGATTCGTGAGAAACGTGTTCTGGTGGTGGACGACAACCTCATCGGCACGCGCCCTGAACACATCGCCCGCGCGAAGGACATGTTCCGCGCTATGGCACAAGCGAACCTGCGAAAGGAATGGGTTGCCCAAGCCACCATTAACTTCGCCGATGATGAAGAACTTCTGGCGCTGGCCGCGAAGGCCGGGTGCAGAGGCGTCTTCATCGGCTTTGAGTCCCCCACACCGGAAGGGCTTCGGGAGGTCGGAAAGAAATTCAACCTTCTCAAAGGCCGGAACTTCCGCGCCTCCGTACGGCGCATACAACGGCACAACATTCTTGTAGTGGGTTCCTTTATCATCGGCTTGGACATAGACGAACCGGGCATTGGTAATCGTATCGCCGAGGTAGCCCGTCAGTACGGCGTGGACAATCTCAACGTGCTGTTTTTGACACCCCTGCCCGGCACGCGCCTGTGGGATCAGATGAAATTGGAGGACCGCATCGCCCTCGATACGTTCCCGGAAGACTGGAAATACTACACACTAACCTTTCCGGTGGCCCGGTATAAGCGTTTGTCTCTGGACAGCATCATCGAAGAAATGAACTCGTGCGACCGTAACTTTTATTCCATACCGCGCATTCTGCGCAGAGCATTGGGCAACTTATGGCATCGCCGCCAGCCGCTGATCAGCTTGGTGGGCAATCTCTCGTACAGGAGTAATCTAAGGCTAAACGGTAAGGCATACGCAGACCTCAAGCGTTACTGGGGCAATAGGCACGATTGATTTTTGTGGGATTTGAAAATCTGCTGACAATTGGGATTGCTGATAGAATATGAAAAGAGTAGATTATAATTCTAACCAATCGCTGTAGTGGACGGCTTATCGCCCTCGTTGGGCTTCAACGTCAGGCGAACATAATGGAAAAAGGGAAGATATATGAAAAGAAAAGTGGGTTTGTGGATTGATCATAGGAAGGCTGTCATCGTGTTTCTCGCCGGCAAAGAGGAAGAAATGAAACTGGTAAGATCGAATGTTGAAAAACAGATACGACGTGCTGCCGGTTCACGTTCGGGTGGTCCATTTGAATCACAGGCAGTTCAATCAAATGGCCGCCAACAACGAGCGTTGACGAAACATCTCAACACTTACTACAATGAGGTAATTTCGTGTATTCGTGATGCAGAATCTATTCTGATATTCGGTCCCGGTGAGGCAAAAGGTGAACTCAAAAAACATCTCGAGCGAGAAGGGCTCGGTGGACGTATAGTTGGCGTTGAAACGGTTGACGAAATGACTGATGGTCAGATTGCGGCAAAAGCTCGACAGTACTTTCTAAGTCTAAAGTAGGGCTCATCAACAGGATTAACGCAGAAGCACCTGACCATGTGTTCCAGCGGACGCGTAATCGCCCTTCGCTGTTGAACGCCACGTTAGGACGAATAAAGGATCTCGAATATGAGTAAGAGTGAGAAAATCAAATTAAAGGGGCGGGAACTGGCCACTCGTTTGACGGGCATTTTAACCCCTATGGGTGGAATAAGTTGGGAGCCACCGGTAGATGAACGAGATAAGGCGCGACAACTATTGGTGTATCTTGCAGGTCAGAGGGCTCTCCACTATCCATATGACAGAAAGATCGGCACCTTCATCGTGCAGTCCATCCTCGATACCAGTGAGCGACTTACCCGCGACATCGAGGCGCTCTCTAGGGACTCTTTTCTGAGAAAAATCCTGCGAGCTATGCAGGCGGCCTGTCGCAAGTTTCTGGATGAGAATCAATCCCCAAGCGCAGGTTATGGGTGGCCGTACGAGGCTCAACTCTACTGCACACTGGGTGAACTGCGGGCCCTATTAGGAATCCACATCGCTCGGATTGCCTGTGCATACGATCTGGAAGTGGATGCATGTTTGGAAGATATACTACCTCCCGAGCCTGAACAAGAGCCTAACAAAAGCCATGACACGAACTCGGGAGATTCAGATGGGCCCTAACACTTGCTGGAGCCGACGCGGTACTCGCGAGGCTGAGTTTTTCCTTAGCTGACATTTTGCATTCTTAGTTTTTCAAGGAGAAGCCATGAAAGTACTTCGACATATTGGCTTGTTGCCGCTCGTTTTAACTTCACCTATTAGCATTGCATCGGTTCACATATGGGGCATACTATCCTCCTCTCTAACCGTGTTTGACAAACGCTGCCTCGCCTCGCCAGATATCTGAGCATCACTTTCGACTATCGTCTCGACGTGGCGAGCCATGGAAATAGAAGCTGCAATTGCTTCCTTCATTTTTTCTGCCTGATTTTCACCGGTTACCTGACCTGCCACAATGTAGCTTGTGTAGATGTTGACGGCTGCCTGAAGGATTGCGGTTTCACTTGGCTGCAAATTGAAATAATTCTTTTGCGACATATTAACTCCCAGGTAAAACTAAATTGTCTTGGATCTGCAAATTGCAAAACAAACGAAATTCATATCACGACTGACATTACCCATATCAAACGCTTGGCTAGGCAAGTAAGCGTTTCAATTCCACGATAGTATCAAATCTACCTCGAATTGCAACCAATTGAAATCCTTTTTTACCAGGGATTTCCCATTTGCACTTTTTTTTGAGATGCTCCTGGACACGTCAAGTCCCACAATAACAAAATGTCATCTCAATTTCAACGACTTCCCGGTAGGTTCAGCATCCCATGTTGCAAAAAACACAAGAAAAGCAACATATATGTGTTAATGAATCCACTTTTTCTTACTGTTTTGGCACACTGTCCTTAGCCACATTCTTATCTGTTCTATGCTGCTAGCGCAGCCAGGTTTGCACGAAGCCGTTTTTTCTTTTCTTGAATTGTCATATCCCTAATGGTATATTCACTTCTGTATATTGAAATCAAATTTCCTTTCATTTATTAAAAGCAACAAGGTAGCGGTCATGACATCTGTTATCAAGTATTATGAGGGAATCGACTCGGTTGCCGTAATCGGCAACTATCTGCCCCGCCAGTGCGGCATCGCAACCTTCACTACAGATCTGGTTGAAGGCTTATCAGCGGAAGCCCCCGATATTTACTGCTGCGCGGTTGCCATGAATGACAAACCCGAGGGATATCCATATCCCGAAAAAGTGCGTTTTGAGATCAACCAGAATAAGTGGACCGATTATAGTGTCGCCTCTCAATTTCTCAATATCAATCAGACGGATATTGTCTGCGTGCAACATGAATACGGTCTTTTCGGCGGTCCGGCCGGCAGTCATCTTCTGAAACTATTGGGTGATCTGCGTATGCCGGTGGTGACTACGTTACACACGGTTTTGAAGGACCCCTCACCAGAATATCGTGCCGTTATGTGCAAGCTATCCGATCTGTCTGACAAACTGGTCGTGATGAGCCATAAAGCATCTGACTTCCTCAAAGATATCTATGCCGTACCCGAGGATAAAATTGTCTTTATCCATCACGGCATTCCAGATACGCCTTTTATTGACCCCAGCTTCTACAAAGACAAGTTCGGCGTGGAAGGCAAAAAGGTACTGCTCACATTCGGCTTGCTTTCCCCAAATAAGGGCATTGAAAATGTCTTGCAGGCGCTTCCGACGGTCATCAAAAAACACCCTGATGTGGCCTATATTATCCTGGGTGCAACACATCCGCATATTTTGAAATTGCATGGGGATGCATACCGTATCATGCTGCAGCAGCTCGTGCGCAAACTCAACATCGGCGAGCATGTCATTTTTCAAAATCGTTTTGTTGAACTAAAAGAGTTATGTGAGTTTCTCGGCATCGCCGATATTTATGTAACCCCTTATCTTGAAGAAGCCCAGATTACTTCCGGAACCCTTGCCTATGCCATGGGCACAGGTAAAGCCATCATTTCAACTCCGTACTGGTACGCCACAGAGATGCTTGCCGAAGGTCGAGGCCGGATTGTGCCCTTCCGCAATCCGGATGCTATGGCGGAACAGATCATCGACCTTCTGGACAACGATGTCACCCGGCACGCCATGCGTAAGAAAGCCTATATATTCAGCCGCGATGCGGTTTGGAAAGAGGTATCCCGAAAATATCTCCAGGTTTTCAGGGAGGTTCGGTTGAGCAGAACACGGAACCCCCGTCCCCGGCATTCCTATGTTGAAAACATCAAGGCTATCACGAATTTCGAACTCCCGGAGATCAAGCTCGATCACCTGAAAGCCTTTACCGATGATACCGGCATCTTGCAACATGCCAATTATACCATCCCCGATTGCAACTATGGCTACTGCACCGATGATAATGCCAGAGCGCTGCTGGTTACCGCCATGGGTCAAAAATACCTGCCAACAAACGGCTTGGGACTTGATTTTCTCAGCAGTCATTATCTCAGATTTCTTCTGTATGCCTATGATGATAAAAATGGGCGCTTTCGCAACTTCATGACCTATTCGCGGCAGTGGACGGAGGAGATCGGATCCGAGGATGCGCATGGCAGGGCGATCTGGAGCCTTGGTAAAGCTGTGGCTTTTCTTCAAAATCCCGGACATCTCGCCATGAGCACGACCCTTTTCAACAAGGCACTGCGAGCTGTCGAGAAATTTCATTCGCCCCGCGCCATCGCTTTTTCCCTGGTGGGAATGCATGCCTACCTGGATAAATTTTCCGGCGACAGTGATGTGCGCAGGATCCGGGACATTCTTGCCGACAGGCTATTTGATCTGTTTAAAAACAATGCAACAGACGGTTGGCCCTGGCTCGAAAACGTCTTGAACTATGCTAACGGAAAACTACCCCATGCCCTGCTCCTGTCCGGCCACAGAATGCAACGCAACGACATGATCGATATGGGGCTCCACTCCCTCAAGTGGCTGATCGCCATCCAAACCCAAGACGATCACTTTGTGCCCATCGGCAGCAACGGATGGTATGAACAAGGCGGCCCCAGAGCCCGTTTCGACCAGCAGCCCGTTGAAGCCAATGCCATGGTCGAAGCTTGTGTGGAAGCCTTTAATGTCACCCGGGATACATTTTGGTTCGACAATGCAGTCATGTGTTTCAATTGGTTTCTCGGACACAACGACCTCAACTTGCCACTCTATGATCCCAAGACGGGCGGCTGCCGAGATGGATTGATGGCGGACGGTATCAACCAGAATGAAGGTGCCGAGTCCTCTCTTGCCTGGCTGCTTTCGCTGATGACGTTGCAGAGGCTCTATGCCGATGAGGTTCTTAAACAGTCATCGTCTGCGAAAGCGGATTAGGTAAAGGATCAGCTATGCATATCGCAATGCTCTTACCCATTGCCTGACGCACGCCAATATGCTATTATGGCCCCTGGGAATGAAGACGTTATTAAGAGAATTTTTGTTTTTAACCGTGTAAATGGGAAATGTCAGCCTAATTATATAGCAGCTGGCCAGTATAATGGGAAGAATAGGACCTGAAAAAAACGCTAAACCTTTTCAGGTGGTTGGGGGTGTGAAGACTCCGCCTGTATCGAGGGCGGCGGGAACCATAACGAGGAGCCTTGTGACGCAAGTGGGCGCGATCGTTGCTTCTTGCGGTGCCCGTGCGGTTCTTGTTTATGCCGATGCACTTAAGAAAGATGGACTCTCTTTGCTTAAGGGATTCCCTTGCGAGGTCTTCTGCGTCATCAAGACGCCAGGGCAGGAGGGACAACAGGAGGAGAAAGGAACATGCTTCATTCGCGTGCCGGATGTCCCCCTTTCCCGTCTCGGACAGGTGAAAATCGCCGTCTTCATGGCCTTGACAAAGGGTCTGGTGTCCCGAGGGGACATCGTTGTGTGTCTTTCCGGTTTCACTGCGAGCGGCACGCTGGACACTCTGATCGTGACCGAGGTCGGCAGTGAGTTCGAGATGCTCGCGCCGCTGGAACCTGAGGAGGAACCGTCCCTGGACTCCGGGCCCGAGGTGATCGAGCGAGTCTTAGAGGTGGCGACAATCCTGGGCAACGAAGGTCGGGAAGGAAAGCCTGTGGGAGCCATCTTCGTGGTAGGGGATGCAAGCCGTGTACTCTCGATGTCGAGGCCGTTGATTCTGAACCCGTTCAGTGGCCACCCCGAAGAGGAACGGAACATCATGGACAGGGGTTTCGAGGAGACGATCAAGGAACTCTCGACCATCGACGGGGCATTCGTCGTGCGGAGCGACGGGATTGTCGAAAGTTGCGGCGTGCTTCTGGAGATAGCCGGTCAAGGAGTGTTCCAACTTCCCCGAGGCCTCGGCGCGCGACATCACGCCGCGGCAGGGATCACTGCTGTCACCAGAGCCACCGCAGTGACGGTAAGCGAGTCCACAGGCAACGTCATGGTTTTCAGGGGAGGCAAGGCGATTCTGGAGGTGGAGAAGATCAGGTTGGGAGGATCTCCTGCGCATGGAACGGATCTGCGACAGGAGTAGCGGTGGATCTCGCCCTGTATCAGGCCAGGAGAAGCGGCAAGAACCGGGTTAGAATTCGCTTGCACTTTTGCGCACCCAAATCGGATCCTTCGCAGTAATAAAATCGAATGTTGAAAAACAGATACGACGTTCTGCTGCTTCACGTTCAGGTGGCCCATTTGAATCACAGGCAGTTCCTCAGACTTCTTACAGTTCGTGAGATGGGCACTTTTCGTGTGCGGGTAGTTGATGAGTGGAATCGGTTTCAAGTAAAGCCGGGATTCGAGGCAAGCGCCGGTTAGCATTTGAGCTATCGGTTAGTTCTCGGTACATGTCCTTCTGTTTCTGGAGTTCCGGTATTTTCCTCTGTAGATTTCTTGGCTTCCTCCAAATAATCACACTCTGGAATAACAACTCGTTTGATCTTCTTGCGGTTTGAAGTCAGCTATTCTTCAACCTTTAATAAGCTTTTCCAAAGCTCTTTTCTGTCCTAAACCTTTCTG
>Ga0272442_10002227_pt1 | contig 28409 bp, 29 predicted proteins | sample SSMForm2O_FD_200262 | JGI IMG/M metagenome (GOLD analysis project Ga0272442, IMG submission 200262) | Marine sediment archaeal communities from Little Sippewissett salt marsh, Falmouth, MA, United States - SSM-Form-2O | ecosystem: Environmental > Aquatic > Marine > Wetlands > Sediment ...
AACGATGTTGCTCACATAGCTTCCCTGTATGAAAAAACCGCACAAACCGAGGAAGATGAACGCGAGCGTAAGATTTCCCGCACGCCCCGCCGTGAGGAATCCGAGAAAGAAGGGAAAGAAGGACGTCAGTGAGAAAAAGAGGAGCTTCCACGGCCGTATCCGGTGGGCGATATGTCCTGAGAGCAGTATTCCTCCGGCGCCTGACAGCATGAATACCGGGGAGGCTATCGAATAGATACTGCGGGGGAAACCCCATTCCTCGAAAGTCTTTGCGAGGAACGTGTCAAGTGCAACTATGAAGGACATCCGGAAAACCATGATAAAAAAGAGGAGGAGCAGGGGAACGAGCCTCTGACGGAGAATGGAACCCACGTCCTTCAGCCGCATCACCCGCTCGGGACCGTGTATCCGGGTCTTGCTCAGGGAGAACAAAACAAGGGCCAGGACGATGGTATGGAACATGAGCAGCCATGACCGGGAGGTGCCGAACGCTCCCGTGAATGCGGAGAAAAGAGGCTGGGACAGAGCGTAGCCGATCGTTCCGATCGTGGAGAAAACGGACATGCTCCTGTCCTTCCTCGCGATTCCGGCCGCGCTCGCGATGTTCGCGCCCGCCGGGTGAAAAAAAGAAGACCCGATATGTCCGAAAAAAACGAGGAAAAAGAGCGGGACATATTTATCCGTAATCCCCAGCATAGACATGGACAGGGGGGTCAGTATAAGACCCAAGAAGAGCGGGAACTTGCCCCGCACCCTGTCGGCGGCGTATCCCATGAACGGCTGCAGGACATTGCCCACGAACGCGGATATGGAGGCTATAAGCGCGGCCTTCATCGGATCGAGCTTTGCGATGACGATGTAGATGGCGAAGAAACCCATATAGGAATCGAGGAGAAAATGAAGGCTGGAAACCAGAAAAACCTTTTCCTTCTGCATGGTGTGCCCGCCGTTTTCAGAATCTAATCAGATGGGTAAGATACGCCCGGTACGGATAATGTGTCAACAGCGGGGGATTTCGGATTTCAAACCCGCCCTTGAAATAATTCCCCTTATTTCCTCGCCGCGCTGGAAGTATTGATTAAATTATTAGGAAACGATGAGGCACGGGGCGGTTTCCGGGCCCTGCTGTCGAAGAGCACGGCCGCGATGTCCGGTGTGCTGAAAAGTGAAATAGTCGGGACTGTATATGGAGAGCGAAAAACAAACGGGAAGAGCAATCCGCTTTATGCTGTCGTATGTGCAAAGGCATATTCCACGTGTTGTATCGGGTATTGTAATTCTTATGGCTGTGGATCTCATGCAGCTGATCATCCCCAGGGTGGTTCAACGGACGATCGATCATCTGGGAGCTTCGGTTTTTCAGCAGGATTTCATTCTGCGTAACACCCTCTTCATACTCGCGCTCGCGTTCGGTATGGTTATACTGCGTTTTTTCTGGCGTATCTTTATCATGGGTACTTCACGCAGGATCGAACGCGACGTGCGGGAAGACATGTTCTCTCATCTTCAGGGACTCGGATTCTCCTTCTTCAACCGTACACAGACCGGAGATCTCATGGCCCTCATGGTGAACGATGTCAATGCTATTCGCATGGCCACGGGTCTCTCCTTTCTCGCACTTACCGACGCCCTGTTTATGGGAAGCCTCTCGCTCGTATTCATTCTTTCCATGAACTGGCGGATAGGGCTGCTGACCATAACACCCCTGCCCCTCATTATCTTCATGATAACGCGGTACGGGCCGATGATACAGTCGCGTTTCAAAGCCGTGCAGGAGTCCTTTGCCTCCATCTCATCCCATACCCAGGAGGCGTTTTCAGGAATCCGTGTGATCAAGGGGTATGTACAGGAAGAAGACCAGGTCGAGAAACTCGACAGCGTCTGCAGCGATTATGTCGCAAGAAACATGGACCTCATTAAAATATGGGGCTTCTTCTTTCCGGCGGTTACCCTCTTCGCGAGTATGTCCATGACGATTCTCTACCTCGCCGGGGGAAGGGCCGTTATTCTGCAGAACATGTCCTTCGGCGGTTTCGTGTCATTCGGCATGTACCTCGGTCTGCTCATATGGCCCGTGATTGCAACGGGATGGGTCATTACCCTCATGCAGCGGGGGGTCGCGTCCGCAAAGCGCATACTCGAGCTTATGGACGAGAAATCCGATGTTGAGGATCGACCTTCCTCCCCACACGTCGCTGATAACGGCGCATACAGCGGCGCAGCCCGCGCTATGGATAATGCGGGTGCGGGGAACCGCACCGGGTATGGTGAGATAGAGATCAGAAACCTGACATTCGGATACGGCGGTAAAAAGGTTTTCTCCGGCATATCCCTGATCATCCCGGCGGGCACTTCCCTGGGCGTCATGGGCGGTCCCGGTTCCGGAAAAACATCCCTGGTTTCCGTTCTCTTCCGTCTCTTTCCAGTGGACCCCGGAATGGTCTTTTTCGACGGATGCGATATCAATGACATTCCCCTCTCCGTTCTCAGGGGTTCCATCGGGTACGTTCCTCAGGACCCTTTCCTTTTTTCAGAAACCGTGTCCGAGAATATAGGTTTCGGGATCAATGAGGAGCTGCGTGACAGGACCGAGATCGAGCGATACGCCCGAGTCGCGGCCATATATGACGAGATTACTGATTTCAGCGAGGGGTTCGATACGGTGGTCGGTGAGCGGGGCGTTACGCTCTCCGGAGGACAGAAACAGAGGCTCTGCATAGCCCGTGCGCTCTTCAAGAATCCGGACATAATCATCCTGGACGATGCGCTCTCATCGGTGGATGCGTCGACGGAGTCCGTTCTGCTGCGGAACATACGCAGGGAGATGGAGGGGAAAACATCGATCGTCGTTTCACACAGGGTTTCCACGGTCATGGAGTGCGACCGGATTGTCGTTCTCAGGAACGGGGAGATACATGAACACGGAAATCATCGGGAGCTTCTTCGGGAGGGGGGGTATTACAGCAGACTGTACGAACTGCAGCGGTTGGAAGAGCAGGTACGGGACTGAACCGTCCCTCGGAGAAGATACCGGGCCGGCGATACGGTCGGCCCCATAACACGGCAGGGCAAACGAAGAGGCAGGAAGGGGAGCGGTAAGTGGAATATTTTGAGGAGGACGGCGGGGGAAAGGTCTATAACCGGGATGTTTTAAAACTCATTTTCCGGTATACGGGTGTTTATAAAAAACAACTCTTCCTCGCTCTCGGGCTCGTCTTCGTTATTACAGGGGCGAACCTGAGCGTTCCCTTTTTATTCAGGACCATAATCGACCGCTTTATTTTCAAGCAGGGACGAATCGTTTATTTGAACGGAGAAGAGGGGACCCTCGGCCGAAGGAGCCTGAGGAGAGCCCTCCCCCTCAATGAATCACATCTCTTTCTCTTCCAGTCGGAGCTGAAGTTCTATTCGGAGCGGGAGATAGACGAATTTATCCGAAACGGTATTCTGTCATCGGAGACTTTTCTCCTGCTTGACCCGGAACGGTCTCTCCCCGATAGAATGGACGGCCTGCTGGAAAACGGTGAAGCACGAATCATAGGGGTATCGCTCCTCATCCGTCCTTCACTTCTCAATAGTTTCACCACGGGCGAAGTCCTGGAGCTTCGCGGAGGTGATTTCACCCATATTGTCCGTTATGTGCTCATCATTACCGCGGTCCTGCTTCTTCAATTCGGTTCCTCATACCTGCAGATCGTGATCCTCATGCGTCTCGCCCAGAACGCCATGAAAGACCTTCGCCGCGACCTCTTTTCACATATTGTGAGACTCCGGGTTTCCTATTTCGATTCCAATCCCATCGGTACGCTCGTGAATCGAGTGACAAACGACATCGAGCGTCTGAACGAGCTCTTTTCGTCGGTCCTCGTCACTTTCTTCCAGGACCTTTTGATGATGCTCGGCATCATTGTGATCATGTATCTGACGAATAGGACACTGGCCTTCTACGTTTCATCCACATTCCCGTTTCTCATTCTTATCACCGTGCTTTTCAGAATCAAGGTAAGGAACGCCTACCGGAGGATAAGGACCAGGATAGGGGCCCTCAACGGTTTCCTGAATGAAACGATTACCGGTATCCGGGTGGTACAGATTTTTGTAAGAGAGGCGGCGAATCTTCTGAGATTCAGGGATAAAAACAACGATGTTTTCGAGGCCCAGCTCGGCCAGCTCTACGTGAATGCGGTTTTCAGGCCGCTGATCGGTTTTATGCGGTGGATCGCCGTTGCTGCGGTCCTCTACTTCGGAGCAGGGGGTATTGTACAGAATAAAATATCCTTCGGACTCCTCGTCATGTTCATTGCCTATATCGAGCGCTTCTTTAATCCCGTACAGGACCTCTCGGAAAAATTCGATATTATGCAGAGTGCCAATGCTGCGGGTGAAAAAATCATTTCCGTGCTGGGAGTAAAAGAGACCGATCGGATCGAAAGGTCCGGGAAGGGGCTGTTTTTACCAAAACGCGAAGCAGCCGCGTCAGGACTTGAATCCGGTTCCTCCGGAACCTCACCGGGCTTGAAGGGGAGTATAGAGTTTAAAGACGTGTGGTTTTCCTACAAGCCGGATGAGTGGGTGCTCAAAGGTATTTCTTTCAAAGTAGATCCCCACGAGACCCTCGCGGTTGTGGGCGAAACCGGAGCAGGTAAAACGACCATAATCAATCTTCTTACGGGGTTTTATAAACCACAGCGCGGAGTGATATATATAGACGGCAGGGATATAGATACCCTGCCGACCCGAACGCTGCGCACGGCCATTGCGTCCGTGATGCAGGATGTATTTCTCTTTTCAAGCGATGTAAAGCATAATGTGACACTGGCGAAACCTTTCGACCGGGAGCGGTTCAGCGAGGTTTCGAAAATAACGCACATCGACGCGTTTATTCAAAACCTCCCGATGAAGGAAAACGAACGGGTCATGGAGCGCGGAGTCTCGTTTTCAGCCGGGGAAAGGCAGCTTCTCTCCTTCGCCCGTGCGCTTTACTTCGATCCGGCCATTCTCGTGCTCGACGAAGCCACCTCGAATATCGATTCGGAAACGGAGAAGTACATACAGGAGGCGATAGAGGGGCTGCTGTATGGGAGGACTTCCATCGTTATCGCTCACCGGCTTTCAACGGTCAGCAGGGCGGATAGAATCATCGTACTGGAAAGAGGGCACGTGGTTGAGGAGGGGACCCACAAGCAGCTCCTGAAAAAAGACGGGTTTTACGCGAAATATTACAGGCTTCAGTTCGGCTCCTCGAGGATTTAAGTGCTCTCCAGAAATGTGTTGGGTTAACCCGGGTTTTATATTAACATGTATGCAGGGAAGCGATGAACGAACCGCTCCGGCAACAAGGCGGACCGCCGCAGAAACCGATAAAATATTCCTGATCAGGAACGGATCGGAGGATCCTCTTACATGAAGCATGTGACCGACGGGATTGAACCGGAGCGGCTCTGGCGCTATTTCGAGGAATTGTCCGCAATACCGCGCGGGTCCGGAAACGAGGCGGGGGCTATCCGGTACATCGCGGACTGCGCTGAAAGATTCGGTTTGAAGTACAGGCTCGACGGGGCGGGAAATGCGGTGGTATACAAGCCCCCGTCTCCGGGTCTCGAAAAGATGCCCGTCGTCGTACTTCAGAGCCATGTGGATATGGTCTGCGAAAAGAACGCCGGCAACAGCCACGATTTTTCACGTGATCCCATTGAGATCGTCATTGACGGCGAATGGATCAAGGCACGGGACACGACTCTCGGCGCGGACAACGGTATCGGCGTCGGAGCGATGCTGGCGCTGCTGGAGGACGATGCATTTCAGGCCGGAGGGATCGAGTGCATCTTTACCGTGGAGGAAGAGACCGGGCTGACCGGGGCCGCGCTTCTTGAGAAGAATACAGTCCATGGCAGGTTCCTGATAAATCTCGACGCGGAAAACAGCGGCACCCTGTACATCGGCTGCGCCGGAGGCAGGGACACCGACCTGTACGTGGGACGGGACGGAGTAAAAACCGAGCCCGAAGGCGTATTCTTCCGCATGGGCGTTCAGGGGCTTACCGGCGGGCATTCCGGTGGAGAGATACATATCGGCAGGGGAAACGCCGTCAAGCTCACGGCGCGCATGCTCTTCGGACTGAGCGAATCCGTTCCCTTTTTCCTCTCGTCCATACAGGGAGGCGACAAGCATAACGCCATTCCTCGAGAATGTTTCGCCGTTATCTGTTTGAATAAAGACGGTATCGCGGATGCCGAAAAACGGCTTTCGGATTCCTGGGCTGAACTGAAAGAGGAATACGGGAAAACGGATCCGAAAGCCGATTTCACCTTTGAAAGTCATCCTCCGAGCGGCTGCTTCGACCGTGAGACGACAAGTAAAATCCTGAATATTCTCATGGCGGTCCCCCACGGGGTAATCGCCATGAGCAGCGAAATGGAAGGTCTGGTGGAGACATCGACGAACCTTTCATCCGTCAGAACGGAAGACCGCACGGTGCACCTGCACGCGAGCCACAGGAGCTCGCGGGGGAGCGGGCTCGCCTGGGTTGCCGGTATGCACCGTTGCGTCGGGCTCCTGGCGGGTTTGAAAGAAGAGGATATAGTGCAGGAAGAGGGGTACCCGTCGTGGAGCCCCGATCCGAATTCGAAACTGCTTGCCTATGCGAAAAAGGGTGTGCTCCGGGCCCTTGGGCGGGAACCTGACGTACGGGCCATTCATGCGGGACTCGAGTGCTCCGTGATAAAGAAAAAGTTCGAGGCGATGGACGTGGTCGCCTTCGGGCCGACGATCAGGGGACCCCACTCGCCGGATGAGCGGGTTCATATCAGCAGCGTGCTGGATTTCTGGAATATACTGACAGAAACGCTGTATTCGATCTATGAAGGTGCGGGTGCGGACCCGGAATTCTTCAGGAAGGAGGGATAACATGTGTCTTTCAGCAGTCTATGTCGACAATGACGGAGAGCGTTCCGTCGTTATACAGGAAGCGTCATCGATAAAGGTACTGGAAAACGGAACGATTGAGATCTCGACGCTCTTCGGGGACCGGAAGGTACTCGACGGATACGGGGTGCGTGAAATAGATTTGATAAAGAACAGAATAATGCTTGGGAAAAGCGGGGAGTGAGGATGCCGCCTGACGAGAACGCGGAAGAAAAGCTGAAGACTCTTCTAGAATACTGGATTAATCACGAACGGGAGCATGAAAAGGAAAACAGCGCGTGGGTCTCTCGTGCCAGGGATATGGGTTTTCACGACATCGCGGAGGAGCTGGAAAGGGCCGTTCATGTTTCCCGGGACGCGGCGCATCATGTGCACCATGCACGCGAGCTGCTGAAAAAGAGGAAGGAGCACGGATCAGCGCACGATCATGGGCATTCCGGGGATTCGGTGGTCCCCCATCATCACATACAGCTGCACCAGATCGGAATTATTAAAACTCCCTTCCCTCCGGGGACCGACTGGAACACGATACATAAGAGTGAAACGGAATGCCGAATCATTCTCGACGAACGATATGAGGAAGGTCTCAGCAAGCTCGAACTCTTTTCATATATAATCGTTCTCTTTCACCTGGACAGGGTCTCGGGTGATATACCGGTAAAGGTTAAACCGCCGTGGTGTGGAGGAGCCGAGGTGGGCGTTTTCGCCAGCCGGTCCCCTCACAGGCCGAATCCGGTGGGTCTGACCATTGCCCGAATTCTCGGCATCGAGGGCTGCCGTATCAGAACGAGCAAAATAGACGCATACGACGGCACTCCCCTTATCGACATCAAGCCCTATTTTGAAGGCTCCGACAGCAAACCCGGAGCGGGCAATGGATGGAAGGACGAACTGAGCGAGTGAGCCGGGTCCGCGTGAAAGGAAAAGGAAGATATCCCGCCTTTTTTTACGGGAACATAACTGCCGGTATAATAGAGGATGGCGGATGAAAAAACCGCGCTCCGCTTCCAGAGTTGCGCTAAAGATACCGGGAAGAATACTTTTCTTTCTTCTCCTCCCGTTTTTTCTTATCTTCCTTGTTCCCTCTCCTTCACCCGCCCTCATCTATTTTTCCTTTACGCTCGAGGATTTTTATAAGAACGTCGATGATCTCGATGCCGTTGTGGATACGCTGATGAGGATGCTCACGGATGAGGAAAAGATCGCGCAGATGGTACTGGTCGCGTGCGGCGGGTTTGGAAAGACCTTCAGTCAGGTGCTTCATGTCATAGAGGAGAACGAAGCCGGAGGCGTGATTTTTCTCGGCGATAAAAAGGAGGACATGCGGAATTTCGTCCTCGCCTTTACCGAGGCGTCCTCATATTATTCTCTTCTCCTTCCGCTCTACGCGGTGGATGCCGAACCTTCCCTGATCAATGACAGGATTTACGGGATACCGCTTTTCCCGGAGGCCGGCAGCATCAAGACCGTGGGCCGATGCCGTGAGGTCGCCCAGGACATATCCGATATTCTGACAGAGATAGGAATACACGTAAACTACGCGCCCGTATGCGATTATGCCTCGAATAACGCGATCATAGGCAACCGCTCTTTCGGTTCTGAGCCTGAAATGGTAACGGCCCTGACCCGGACATTTATACAGACGATGCAGGATAACAATATAGTGGCCACCGCAAAGCATTTTCCGGGACACGGTACGGTCGAGGGCGACACGCATTGGGACCTGGTCGTTATTGACGGGGAGCCGCCGGAAATCCCCATATTCAGGAGCGCCATCGATTCGGGTGTCGTTTCCGTAATGGTCGGACACCTTGCGGTTGTCAATCACAGCTTCAGCACGCAGGGAAGACCTTCCACGCTCTCGCCGGAAGTCGTCGCGGGCCTCTTGAAGGGTGAGCTCGGTTTCCGCGGAATCGTGGTTACGGACGCCCTCAACATGGAGCCGGTAAAGCAGTTCGAGCTTCCGGCCGTCCAGGCCGTGCGCGCGGGCTGTGATATGATACTCATGCCTGAAAGCGAGACCGATTTTATCCACAGCATGCTCACGCTCATTAATAAGGACTCTGTGTTTCGGGAGCAGGTGATGGAATCGGTGAGGAAGATCGTACGGCTGAAGGTCTGCCTCGGATTGATTAATTACAAGCGTATCCCCTCTATAGAGCTCTATTCCAGGGGGTAGTGGATGGAACGGGGATAGTGGTGCCGCTGTATGATGCCGCGGCATAAATGTCGCCACATTAATGCGGTCGCATAAATGCGGCTTCGTGATATAAAAAGATTGATGAGCTTTTCAATAAAAGTGTTAATTTTGTGATAAAATTAATGGTGGGTATGTTTTTTTCAGCCCCCGATGACGATAAATACAGATAGGAAAGAAAACCGCCGGGGAATATTTTTGTTCGGTCGACACGGGAAACCGTGTGCAATTGAATGAAAGAAACGACGTGGATAGACTGAATGGAGAATGAGGCAAAACGATTAAAGGAGATCATACGGCTCGATACCGAGCTCGCGACCGTTCAGGACCTCGATATTCTGCTCGAACGGATACTGACAGAGGCGCGCCAGATACTCAACGCCGATGCCGGTACGATTTATGTCAAGGACGGCGCCGACCTCGTTTTCAGCTATACACAGAACGAAACGCAGCGTAAGAGGCTTCCTCCGGGCCAGAAGCTCATCTACTCGACCTTCCGGGTGGCCATCAACAAGAAATCAATATCGGGATACGCCGCTGCAACAGGGGAGTACCTCAATATACCCGATGTCTACAAAATACAATCCACCTCTCCTTTCCAGTTCAACTCGAGCTATGACAGGGTTTCGAAGTACAAGACGACCTCGATGCTCACCTTTCCCCTCAAGACAAATATGGGAGAGGTCCTCGGCGTTATTCAGATAATCAACAAGAAGGACGCCAAGGAGAAGGTGATCCCCTTCCGAGACGGCGATGAGATCGTATGCAGGCATTTCGCCGTGACCGCGAGCATGGCACTGCAGCGGGCCCAGCTCACCAGGGCCCTGATCCTTCGCATGATACAGATGAGCGAGCTTCGCGATCCCAAGGAAACGGGACCGCATGTTAACAGGGTCGCCTCCTACGCGATAGAGCTCTTTGAGCATTGGGCGAATAAGAGGAAAATGCCGGCCGACGAGATCAACAAGAAGCGCGACCTTCTGAGAATGGCGGCCATGCTCCATGACGTGGGAAAGGTTGCCATATCCGACACCATACTGAAGAAGCCGGGCCGCTTCACCGACGATGAACGGGAGATAATGAAGTCCCACACCTATCTGGGAGCCCGCCTCTTTGTGAACAAACAGTCGGAATTCGACGAAGTTGCGAGCATGGTGGCCCTGACCCATCATGAAAACTGGGACGGGACAGGGTACCCGGGTAGCATAGACATCAGAACGGGCAAGTCTCAACAAAAGGGAACGGCGAAGCCCCTGAAAGGCGAAGAGATACCGATTTACGGACGTATCGTGGCCCTCGCGGATGTTTACGACGCCCTCAGGTCGAGAAGGGTGTATAAGAAGGCCTGGACCGAAGAGGACGTGCTCCACGAGATTCAGAGCCTCTCGGGGACGAAATTCGATCCTGATATAGTGGAGGCCTTTTTCGCCTGCCTCGATGTTTTGAAGTCGATCAGCGCCCGATACCCCGACGACTAGCCGCCCGGCCGCCGTCAGGAGCCTCGGGAATTTTATACCCAACTGAATCCCGGCTCGCGAATCCCCAGGCGCGCTTGTCAGCGCGCTTTTACACCATAATCCCGGTATCCCGCATACGGTTTATGCCCCTCAATACCGATTGGGTATCGTTGCGTGAGTTTATCTCCAGGGTAAGAAGAGTATCATCGTCGAACAGACGGAGTATCCACGGTATGTCGAGCATTCCCTCTCCGGGAGGATAGTGGTCCGTCAGTGTTTCATCAACGTCGTGTATGTGGGCTCCCGCACACCGGTCCTTGAAATGCACCTGCCACGACTGCATCGAGGCGAATCCCATTCTTTCCTGTATATAGGTATGACCCACATCGTGCCAGTAGAAGAGGTTCCGATGGGGAAGGTCTAACAGGACGGACATTTCATCCAGGGTCGGTATCTCGTAGTGCCGGAGCCGGGTCTCTATACAGAAATGAGCGGTCGGAAAACGGCTGCAGAGCTCGTCCAGACTCCGGGCCGCCTGTTCGAGATATTCTTTTTCGTTTTTCTTTCTCAGGCCACGGTATTCTTCGAAGAGGTCCGCGCTCTCCGCGGTTTCTTCTCCCCGTATCGTATTCGCAAGACAGCGTGTATTGAGCTCCTTGAAGGAAGGACCGTCTATCCTGCCCGCGTGCAGGACAATATGCCGCGAGCCGAGTGCCAGTGCCCATTCGACGCTTTCCATGATGAGCTCGATCTCGCCTGTCCGTTTCTTTTCATCGAGGCTCGCGAAATCAGGTGCATAGTAGGAATCGGGTTCTTTTTTTCCGGGACCCGCAACGGCATGAACCGAGGTAACTGAAATGCTTCTTTCAGCTATGAGTGTTTGCAGCTCCTGGAAGAAGTTTTTATCTCCCTTGCTTCCTATTTCCAGTGATTGAACGAAGGGAAGGACGGCGATCACACGCTCTATATCTCCCTCGGCCCACGAAGTCGAGAAAGCGAATTTCATATTAATAAAATCCTTTCAGTCGATAGGTACACATAAGCTAATACACGGCTTATGTGCCGTAAAAGCAATTCGGCAGTGTGGATCGAAAAAAACAAATTATTAACAAATTTCCCCTGTTAAGGGGTGAAATTTCTTTGATTCCGCCGGAAAATGAAGATATATTATCGAAAACTGCAGAGGGAGAGGGTTTCCGATAATGACAGATCTTCAGAAGCGGTCCATTAACACTATCAGGATGCTGGCAGTTGACGCGATACAGAAGGCCAACTCGGGACATCCGGGCCTTCCCATGGGTGCCGCGCCCATGGCCTACGTTCTCTGGAAGGATTATCTGAAACACAATCCCCTCAACCCCTCATGGTCGGACAGGGACCGTTTCGTATTGTCGGGCGGTCACGGTTCCATGCTTCTGTACGGACTGCTGCACCTTACGGGGTATGAGGCCATGACCATGGACCAGCTCAAGGCTTTCAGACAGTGGTCCAGTTTAACTCCGGGTCATCCGGAAAGCCACGTGACACCCGGCGTCGAAGCAACCACGGGCCCGCTCGGTCAGGGTATTTCAAACGCGGTGGGCATGGCGATTGCCGAGCGGTTTTTAGGTGAATATTTCAACCGTGACGGATTCCCGATCGTGGACCATTACACGTATGTTCTGACCACCGACGGTGATCTCATGGAGGGTGTGGCGAGCGAGGCGGCTTCACTTGCCGGTCACCTCGGTCTCGGAAAGCTCATTGCTCTCTACGACGATAACAACATATCCCTCGCAGCGCCCACGAAGGTCGCATTCACCGAAGATGTTGGAAAAAGATTCGAAAGCTACGGGTGGCAGGTGCTCGAGGTGAGGGACGGCAACACCGATATCGAAGCGATCAAGGCGGCGATAGACAGCGCGAGAGAGGAAAAAGGCCGTCCGACCATAATCAAAATCAAGACCCTGATCGGATACGGATCGCCCAACAAGGCGAATTCCCACGCCGCGCACGGCTCTCCCCTCGGAGATGATGAGATAAAGGCTACGAAGGAGAACCTTGGATGGCCCGTGGAACCCGCTTTTCTGGTGCCTGATGATGTTCTCTCGCACTTCAGGGAGGCGGTGGATAAGGGAAAAGAGCGTGAGGAGTCGTGGAATAATTACTTCAATTCCTATACCGGCACCCATCCTGAGCTGGCGAAGCAGTGGAAAGACGCCTGGTCCGGGAAGCTCCCGGACGGCTGGGAAAAAGCGCTTCCCGTTTTTTCAGGGGAAAACGGGGCCATTCCCACGAGAAAGGCGTCGGGTTCGATCATCAATGCGGTTGCACCCGTGATATGGAACCTGATCGGGGGCTCCGCGGACCTCGCTCCCTCGACAAACACCTACATGAAAGACGAGGATGAACAGCAGAAGGAGAGCCCGGGCGGCCGAAATGTCAGATTCGGAGTCCGTGAGCACGCCATGGGTTCGATTGTCAATGGAATGGCGTATCACGGCGGTGTTATTCCTTTCGGCGGAACCTTCCTCACCTTCTCGGACTACATGAGGGGAGCGGTACGCGTTTCAGCTCTCTCGAAGCTCCATTCCATATGGGTGTGGACACACGACAGCGTCTGGCTCGGTGAGGACGGCCCCACACATCAGCCGGTGGAGCAGATTGCGGCGCTTCGCGCCATGCCGAACCTCGTTGTAATCAGGCCGGCCGATGCGAATGAGACGGCCGCCGCGTGGAAGATCGCGCTGGAACGCAGCAGCGGCCCGACTGCCCTCATTCTGAGCAGGCAGGGACTGCCCGTTCTCGACGAACCACAGGCCGCCGCGGACGGTGTCCGGAAGGGCGCCTATATCGTGCGTGATACGGAATCCGCCCCGGATGTGATTCTCATCTCCTCGGGATCAGAGGTTTCACTTGCGCTTGAAGCATGCGGAATACTGAAGGATAAGAATATTAAAGCCCGGGTCGTTTCCATGCCGAGTTGGGAACTCTTCGATGAACAGCCCGATGACTATAAACAAGCCATACTGCCCTCCGGTTCCGTACGCGTGTCGGTTGAGACCGGTGTGAGCATGGGGTGGCACAAGTATGTCGGGGATAAGGGAAGGATCATAAGCAGGGACGCTTTCGGTAATTCCGCCCCGTACAAGGTCCTCGTTGAAGAGTATGGTTTTACTCCCGAGCGTGTTGCGAATGAAGCACTGGAAGCCGTAAAAGCTGCGCGCTGAAACTGAGCAATAAAGGGCCCACATCTTAGCTTTTCATCATAGTTGAATGCCCTTTTTATAAAACGCCTCCCAATTGTGACCTGCATAGTGAACCCGGGGGAGGCGTTTTTATTTATATCCCCCCGACCCATCACCGTAAAAGAATGGAGGGGACATTTTCTTAATTCCACAACCGAATTGTTCCTGCATATACCCCGGCCCATAAAAAAGGTCCGTATAATCTGACTATTCTGAAATTTGACATGTGTCTAATAATATCATGAAAGTTGGCATTCCTGACGGGATCGATTATCTTAAGAGGAATAGAGGGTTAAGTCCGTCCGGTGCGGTAAAATAAAATAAACGAGGGAAGTTTATGCTTTCACGGAATCTCGAAAAGGCCCGGGAGGCCTTCAGGAAGGGCAGTACGGAGGAGAGCAGGCGCGCACACGAGCAGACGGCGGTCGAAGAGCACAAGCAGGGGGGGAAGTATATCAAGAGCCTCATATACGGCGGCCTGGACGGGATAATTACCACTTTCGCCGTGGTTGCGGGTGTTGCCGGTGCGGCGCTGTCGCCCGCTATTGTGCTCATACTCGGATTCGCCAATCTCTTTGCGGACGGACTCTCCATGGCAATAGGGGATTTTCTCTCTACACGGGCGGAAAACGAATACAATCAGGCGGAGAGGAAGCGCGAGGAGTGGGAGGTGGAGCACTATCCGGACGGCGAGGAAAAGGAGATGGCCGAGCTCTACAGGGACCAGGGAATCGACGAGGAGGACGCCCGGAAAATGGCCGGTATACTGCGTAAATATCCGAAGGCGTGGGTTTCAGTCATGATGGTCGAGGAGCTCGGCATCGTCGAGAGCGACGAGTCTCCCCTGAAGAACGCGCTCGTGACCTTTTTATCTTTCGTGGTTTTCGGTTTCATACCCCTCGTCGCATATGTGCTTTCCGGTTTCATGGAAGTACTTGCGAACAACACCTTTCTTATCGCGTCCGTGCTGACCGCCCTCACGCTGTTCACGCTCGGCGCGGTCAAGGTGCGCATAACGGAAAAGAACTGGCTCGTCTCAGGGGTCGAGATGCTCGTTGTCGGTGGCATAGCCGCGGCCGCTGCGTACGGGATCGGCGCCCTCGTGGCCCTGTTCGTGTAAATCCCCTTCGCACGTACGAGCGTGCTTGCCACGTGTACAATAAAACGCACATCTTTCGTCCTCAGGGGAAGGTGATGAATGGAAAAGGAAGGCGAATGGGGGATTCGTGGAAAAAGTAGCCGTTGTCATTCGCCCTGGATGTATCCCTCTTTCTCGGGGTGAAGGATTGCGAGCTGGATTTCCTACTCCGGTGTGAGTACGGTGGTATCGATTTCAATGTTTGCGTCCTCCGGTTCTATATACGGATCCGATATACCGGTAAACTCCCTTATGAGGCCCGCTCTCGTTTTCGCGTAGAGACCTTTCCTGTCACGCCGTTCACAGACCTCAAGGGGGGTGGAACCATACACTAGCACGAAACCGCCGAGCCGGGAGATCATTTCGCGCGCCTCTTTTCTCACCTTGTCATACGGAGCGATGGGGGCACAGATCGCGACACCTTCTTTCTCGGTGATCTCAGAGGCAATGAATCCGATCCTTCGGATGTTTATATTCCTGTGCTCCTTCGAGAAGCTGAGTTCCGACGAGAGGTGTGTTCGCACGATATCACCGTCTATCAGCGTAACCGGTTTACCTCCTATTTCCAGAAGCCGTGCGAGAAGACCTTTTGCGATTGTCGATTTTCCCGCACCTGAAGGCCCGGTGAAAAACACGGTGAACCCCTGGTGATTTTTAGGAGGATGCGGTTTCCGGAACTCCTCTGCGATCTCCGGAAAGGAGAACCATTCGGGGATATCGGCTCCGGTGGTGAGCCGTTCTCGAAGCTCAGTTCCTGATATGCTCCTGACCGCAGTCTTTTTCGGAATTTCGTCTGCCGGAACATAGGTCCCTCTTTTCTCGGCGTATATCATCATCCTGAATGGGACCATCTTGATTCCAATTTCGTCCGCGTATTTTTTCATTATCTCCTGTGCTTCGTACGGTCTGTAAAACGGTTTTCCCCTGCTGTCACTCCCCGGTCCAGCATGGTCCCGCCCCACTATGAAATGGGAGCAGCCGTGGTTCTTGCGTATTATGCATGCAGGATCGCTTCACGCGGACCGGCTATCCGCATTGAGAGTTGCAGGAGAGAAAGCATGGCGGTGTCTTTTGGATAGTGAGGGATGAGCCTCTGGTAGCAGCGCACCCTTGTGTAATGATCGATATCTCCCGGTTTTGTCATTCCCACCACCGGATGGATGAGGAGGTTCGCTTCGAGGTCTGAGGCCGCCCTCATGGTAAGCTTATAGTGGGCGCTGTGCATAGGGTTTCTTGTCTGAAATGCGACGACCTTGCGCCATCCAAGCTTGATAAACCGTTCTCAGAGTTCATGAGGTTCAAGCCTGAAAGACCTGAAATCGTAGTGCTCCGGAAGACAGAGCGCCTCAACCCTTCCGCCCGCGTAGAAGGGGTGCGTTTTTTCAAGTAGGTATTCGACCCCCGGATGCTCGCGGGAGGTCGTGCCATATATCGCCTGTACCTCCGCTTCACGGTCCGGTTTCCAGATTTCCGACACCGTGAGTGCTGCGACCATGGGTCCTTCAGGGTCACGAAGTGCAATCCGAGAACACGCTGCGATCTCGTTTGCCCAGTTCTCAGGAAAGTCCAGCACGATCGGTATTGGGCAGAGGGTGACGCTATTCAGGTGTACGGAGCTGCAGACCGATTAATAGTCATCCCGGTATATGAAACCGTTGAGCGGTGAGAATGCACCGTTTATAAGAAGATCCATGACACACAGGTCCCGCGCGGTAAGGTCCCAGGACGGCCAGTCACGAGAGGTAGTCCGTATTTCATTGACGCGCTTCTCGGATACGCGAAGGTCCATGAGTGTGCCACCATGAGGATCGATGAGATGATGTATCACTTTTCCGCTCCTTAGATTAAATAATAGTGCATATCCGCAACTACCGACAAGGTGGCGTTATGTGCACTACTCTCGAAAAGTGTGCCGAATTATTTTACGGATTGAAGAAGGGAAACCGATTTTGTTTCAATCGTGTATACCGCCGGTTCGGCCGCGTCGTTTGAAAAGAAGGGTACTAAGCATTACTGATACTCTTTCGCAAACTCCTCCATTATCCGACGCACTTTCATATCGGTACTGAGCCTGCCACCTACTCCAATGAATCCCGGATTTTTCAGCACACGCTTGTTTTACACCATGCAGCGGGTGGCGTTTAAACTGAAAACCCGTCCGCCCGAGCTTTCGAGGACAGTCTCACCCGCGGCCGTATCCCACTCCACTGTCGGACCGATCCCCGGGTAGACATCACTGGTGCCTTCCGCGAGGATGCAGAACTTCGTGGCGCTCCCGGACGGTACGATGGTTGTTTCAGAAAATTGTTCCCGAAGCATATCGATGAACCGCTGTGTATCCTTACCTGTATGGGATCTGCTTGTCACTATGACGAGACCGCTTCGGGACTGCGTGCCGGCAAGCGGCAATTTCAATGAAGTACCGGTTGGGCTCCTGAAAAATAATCCGGGATCTTCCCTTGTTTTTATTGTTTCGGACAGTTTGCCGTGCACGCCGTCTGTTTTTCATACGTTTTTTCCGTCCGAGTAGTACACCGTTCCGGAAGCGGGTATATAAACCATACCCAGTACCGGCTTGTTGTTTTCAACGAGTGCTATGTTTACGGTGAATTCTCCGTTTTTCTTGATAAAATTCTTTGTACCGTCCAGCGGATCGACGAGCCAGAACCGGTCCATATTTTTCCTGTCTTCATAGGATGTTTTCGTACCTTCCTCGCTGATGATCGGTATGTCGGGGAATAGGCAGGCGAAGCGGGAAGAGATCACCTCGTGGGGCCGTGTATCGGCTAGCGTGAGAGGCAAGTTGTCCTCTTTGTAGTCGACACTGAAATCGGTGCTATACACATCCAGTATCTTTTCTCCTGAAAGTGCCGCTGCGAGCAGTACGGAGGAGAGCATTTCCCTATGTATGTCGGTTATATGATCCGGCAATCGTTTCATTCTTTGATAGTATACCGCCCGGATTGTTGATCGTGACGGGTTTTTACGATCAATTAATATATATAATTGAAGAAACAACCATGCGGCACATGAATATTTTAAAATAATCGTTCGCCGAATTCACGGTTATAGTGCAGTTCCTCTATCGTAAAATTGAGGTTTACGAGACCCGCCGCCGTCTCCTCTTCGGACACCAGATCGAATGTATCGCTGTAGGAATCCAGCGCCGATCGCGCGGACTGCTTGAGGTACTCCGGAATAATTTCAACCACATGTTTTCCCGGCGACAAGTTATCTGTGCAGAAGGAAATCGATATTTCCTTCGAACGCTCCAGTTTCCGCCGCGGGATAATCGGGTCGAAGCGGCCGAGCACGTCCGCGAACGTGTCCATAAGGGTCCGTTTTACCGTTATGGCAAGCTTCAGGTTGGAAAGAACCGCTTTCGTCTCCAGGAATATGTGAAGCACTACTTGTTGACCGTGACGTACGATCTTCAGCGGCTCCCCCTCCAGACCGGTGATGGCAAGGGTCTCCACGGAAACCGCCGGTTCTTCCGGAAACCCTTTCTGCAGATTGCGGGGGATAAGGGTATGTCCCGTCCTTTCCCCGGAGGAGCCCATCAGCTTGTTGTAGTTCTCTCTACCCCCCTGTACGTCTCCGTCATATGAAACTGAACCGTATTCGAGCACGATCACCCACGAGCATATCTGCTGCACTTGCTTCATGTTATGCGAAACGAACACGAGGGTCTTGTCCTGAAGATAGGTCTCCATCATCCGAATCGATTTTTTCTTTAACTGTGCATCGCCCACGGCGTTCCCGCCCCGTTTCTTCCTATTATTCCGATACGCTCTCCCTTTTTCACGGCGAAAGAGAGGTTTTTCAGTGCCGCGATATCGTCCTCGTGTACCAGCTTCTTCCCGATCTGGCCGTTTTTGACCCTGTCGAGAAAGTTCTTGAGCTTCATGAGACCGAAATAGCGTGAGTATACCTTGCTCACCCAGTCGAATATGATGACATCAGAGGACATCGAGAAAATTCCTTGAATATTTTTTATATACCGGCACCCCCACGGTGAAAAAGACGACGCAGGCGGCAAAAGCGCAGTACAGCTGCTGGGGCATGGGGGCCTCGCCGAAGAGGATTATCCGCCTGTAGGAGTTTATAATTCCCACGATCGGGTTGATATAGAAGATGATCTTCGTTTTTCCCTCATAGGGGAAGTATAAGATGATACCGGAAAAGAAGAACCAGATCGTAGAGAGGATACACGAGATCCTCCCGATATCCCTGACGTACACGTTTATCGTGGTAAAGGACAGCATGATGGAAAAGGAAATGAAGAGTTGGAGCCCGATAACGGCCGGTATGTAAAGCCAGTTCACTGTGGGGTGTACCCATTAGTAGAGGAGCAGACATATAAAGGCGACGTTTGCAAAGAGAAAATCCAGAAATATCACGCTGAGTCGGGATAGAAGCGACAGCCATCTCGGGTAGTCGATCTTCCGCATGATGGCCCTGTCCTCCAGGAAGGTCCTTGTTCCGTGCGTGAGGCTCTCGGTGAGTATACGCCAGATGAGCACGCCGGATTAGAAGTAGAGAGGATACGGTACGCCGGGAAGGCCGCGCCGTCCTATTACGGTGAATATGACGGAAAGGGTGATGACAAGGAGCATGGGCTCAAGCACAATCCAGACGACACCGAGAAAGGACTGCGCGTACCTGACGGTGAACTTCGTCTTGATGACCTAGTAAAGGAAATACCGGTAGCGTCTGAGATTCGAGAACCTGTTACGCATGCTCTTAAGAAATCTTCCCAGCATTTAATAAATCACCTGCCAGTATTAGATGCTTATTAAACGCTCTATATCCCTGATCATTTGAAAAACCTTTCCGACAACTTGCGCAGAGGAGCTGTGATCCGCCACGACCGGGAACGTTTGATCTCCTCAATCCGTCGAAGGAGATCTGCGGAGCTTGCCATGTTCTCGTTCTGTGCGGTTTCCCGAAGATACTGCTCGGTTACCATACCTAGAAGTAAGAGAAGGGTTTCCTCAATTCCCGGCTCGCCCGCAATAGGTACGTCCTCCTCTTCTTCCCCGATCTCGGTAAAAAGGGGCCACTTGCCGCTGAGATAACGGCGTGAAATTTCTCGATTCATTTCCTCGCTTCTCTTCACTATCAGCATCCGGTCTTCAAAGGACAGGAGGCGATGCCTTTTGCCGTCAGATCGAGAATTGTGAATCGCTTCAACCTTCCTCAGCACCTTCTTCATTCGTTCATCGCTCTTGTACCGACTTTCATACACTCCAGAAAGGTGATGATTGCAGACGCGTTTCAGCTCTATGAGCCTGTTGCTGATACTCACGTTCCTGTGTTTGAAAGGGTAATTATCAACATTAACAGCACCGTCACCAAAGATAATATAAAGGAAGTCCTTTATCGCGTCGTTCCCGACCAGCGTGTCCCTTTCAAAGATACGTACGATCATCCGTTCCCTTCCGAACACTTCTTCCCATGCTTCAAGGGTTGCTAGGTAGTTCCAGTGTATTTGTTCCAGGCTTTCCAGAAAAGAAAGGGAGCAGGCTTCCGGGACCCGATTTCCCATCTTCACGAGCTGATTATACATGGACTCGAGGTAATCGTCCTGCCGCCTGATATAGCAGATAATCCGCACGTCATAGGGAGCGAGGTGATCGCGCACCTCGCGGATCAGGGTTTTCGTTTTTTCGTTCGAGGCGTATCTAACAAACTCCTCGGAGCTTATCACGATTCTGGAGGCTTTCGAAGCCTCTATTTCTTTGACCGCCTTCCTCCAGATCTGTGACGCTGTTGGGGGCTCCTCCATCTTCATAAGAGAGTTTTTGAACCACTGTTCCATTTTCTCACCAATTTCATCAAGCCTCTTCAAAGGGAGAAAGGCGTGAGAAATAGTCGCTGTATGTACACCGTTTTCAGGGTACAGCAGGCCATGTTCCAGAAGCGCGTTTCTGTATCTATCAAAGTACCGCTGTATGGAAGAGGTTCCTGTCTTGAAGTATCCGATATGGAGGAATACGGTCTTTCTCATCTTAGGATTTTCCCGTGAGCTTTTTACAGAGAGAGGACAGCTTCCGAAGCGGCGCTGTGATCCGCCAGGACCTCGAGTTTTCAAGCTCCCGCACCCTCTGTAAAAGCGCGTCGTTCCCAATACTGCCGTTATTGTTCAGGTAGATGCAGGCAACCATGCCGAGGATCACCTGCAGTATGTCTTCAGACGCGGGCGTAACCGCGACCGGCAACTTTCGCTCCTCCTCTTCTATCTGCCTGAAGAGCGGCCACTTCCCGCCGAAGTACCTTTCCGAAAGAGTGCGGTTGATGTGTTCGTTTCTCTTCATCATCTCCATTCTCTCGTCAAAGCAGAGCAGGCGGCAATCACTACTGCGATTAGACCGCTCGATTGTGTCAAGCGCCTGGAATACCTTTCGAATTTTTTGGTTCTGTTCAAGCCTTGCGCGGGGGCTGCCGGTATTGAAATGGTTGAGCCAGCGCTTGATTTCCACATACCTGTTATCGGTACTAGGATTGACGATTTGGGACGCCGTAATCGGTTCCACAAAACCTTCGGATACCTCCATCACACCTAGTATATCCGGCACTATCCCTCCGGACACCAACTCACTGTCGTAAAGCCGGACGATCATGTTCTCGCGCCCGAAAATCTCTTCCCAGGGATCGAGCGCGGCAAGGTAGTTGAAGTGTATTTTCTCATAATTTTGCATACATTCCTGAATCGGTTTCTGTTCAAGTACCTCTGTTACCGTAGTATTGTAAAAAGACTCGTAATAGTCATCCTGGCGCCTGATATAACAGATGACCTTTACCTCGTGCGGGTCCAGGTATTCACGTATCCGTGCTATACTCGCACATGTTTTTTCAGAACCGCCGAAACGAATTAACTCCTCTGAGCTGATAAAAACCTTGGTCTGTTTTGCTTCGTCTATTTCACGGGCAAGACGGTTCCACAGTTCTTTTGACGTCGTTTGCATGATATCGGCCCTGGTACTGAACCACAGGGGTAGAATCATACCGGCCTCCCGAATGAACGAGAGGGCGAGGTCGTGATGCGCGGGAGGAGTATGGGGCCTCCCGGAACGTGGATAGAGGATTTCAGACCGCACCGGACCGGAGTGGTGTTTTCCGAAATAACGCTGAATCGCCGTGGTCCCTGTCTTGAGATAACCGATGTGAATATACACCTGTTTCTTCATGCTCCCTCCCGATTTCACGTGCGTCCCCGCAGTACTCGTGCGGCGGTTCTGCGGAGCATGTGCACCAGTCTGAGAAAAAAAGGCACGTCGTGCGCCACCCGATTCCGCAACGTTCATGCTCGGTGCTTTGGAAATATTTTTCGATACATAGTTTTCCTGTTTACGCACGGACTCCAGGGCGAAAGGCGAGGTCCCCTGAATTCTATTTCCATGCGCCTCGTTCAGCACGCATCCGTCGCCGAAGAATATACCCGCGTAATGATTCCCCCGGATGGTGTTTTTTATCACCCTGTTTCCCACTGAGGGGCGAATGTCAGCTTCATGACGTTCTTCTTCGGCAGGAGCCGCTCCGAGCTCCACGCCGAAGAAGTGAAACCTGTCGTTTTTACCCCTGTTGTTGTCCACGATAACGTTTTTACCCAGAAAGCTGCAGAAACAGCTTCGAACGCACTTAATACCGCCGCCGTAATTTCCCCTTAAGGTATTGTGGAATACTATATTTAAGAGCGCATAGTCAAGGGAAAGGCCCGGCACTTTCGCCTTCGCGGTACCGTCCGGCATCCGCCCGTGCTCGAGCACGTAGTCGTTTCTGAGCTCCCCGTCCGAATACCCGGCACGCCTGCCGTTTACGGTGATCTCGTTTTGAAAAAAAACGTTGCCGGTCGACCCGAAGTCCAAGCAGGCCCCTTCCTTCCCGTTGTTCTTTATCCTGTTATATGCGTAGAAATTGAGCACCGCGCCGTCTGAGTATATACCGGACCCCTTGTTATCGGCGCTCACGTTCGATACGATAAAGTTTACCATTGGACCGTTAAGCCTGTCTTCTACTTTTTCTACCGCGTAATGATACAAAGGCCACGGTTTCCTTCCTGAAAAGTCATCCGCCCGGGGAAGGTTGATTCTTCGGTCGCCGATGAATATTCCCGGATGGCCGTTATAGGTGCCGGTACCGCCCGACACCTCGTTGTTTTCGATTACCGAATGGGTAACCGCCCCCTGAACGTGGATGCCGGCATACGTGAATCCTTTCATCCTATTGCCGCGTACAAGCAGTCGTTCGGAATTCCCGAGCAATGTCACGGGACAGCCGTTCGTGTCCGTAAGGTTGCAGTTGGAAACATATATATCTTTCGAGCGCAGCACCAGGATTCCGGAACAGGGTGTCCCGGAAAGATGCAGGTTTTTCAGTACCACGTCCCGTGCATCCCGTATCACCACAGCATGCGACGATCTGAACGCCGGATCGAACGCGGTCGTTACACCTCGAAAGTCCACAAAGATGCTTTTTCTACATAGAGCGGCTCGTCAAAGAGTAAGAGATCCCCCGCTACGATGACGGACGACCTTCCGGCAACCATACTGTTGAGCTCGGATACCCTGGTGCCGTGGATTTTTACACCCCCATTCCCGCCTCCCGGTACGGATTCTTTGACGGACCGGTAGACATAGTAAAGCCCGGAAAGCGTCTCGATTATCTCCCGATAGGAAAGGCCAAGTTCCGGAAGCCGCCTGTATACCATGGTATCACGGATGTGTTCCTGAACGTTGCCACCAAAGCGAAAGGAACCGTTTTTTTCCAGTATATCACCTATTTGAAAATCGGATTCGTCAAGCACGGGTTTGAGGTTTATCGACATATCCGTAACAGCACCTTTTCCTTACCGGTATTTTACGTCGAGGCCGGTAAGTACGAAGCGGTGTATCGCCCGCTGTATGCAAGGCTATGGCTGACGTACTAGGGTTCAGAAACCTTATCTGGCTTGGAAGGCGTTACATGCGTCCGAAGATCCTGTTTTACCTCGAAGCCTTATTCTACTACTTTGTTCAAATTTCCCTTGTCATGGTGTACGACTCGAATAAGATAAAACGAATGCGCTTTTTCACGAACGCACTGCGGGACGGCTTGCGCGGCGTATTTGACAATGAAAAGCCGAAATTACTTCTGTATAAATGAAAAGGACAGCGCCGATATGGAACGAGGACGCAACCTCGAGGTCGATTTGCTTGATGAGATAGACATAAGTTCCTATACGGTAGGAAACACGGCCGTTAAAACGAAGGATGGGATGACGATTCAGCCGAACGTCACACCGCGGATGTCCTTTTTTTCGGAAAACAATTTATTGTTCCGCAAATACAGGAGATATTATGTGGATGCGGAAATCGAACCCGTGGAAAAGGGAAAGAGTGCTGTATAGAAATAGGACTGTATCACGACGTATCGGGGATTCCGTACGGCGACCGGGCCGAGGTACAGGACGATGAAACAGTGGATTTCCGAACCTTTGTTCGTGAGAATGGAATCGTCGAACTTTTTGATACACGTTATCTCATGGAAGACACAGCGCTTTGTATTCGGCTTATGGCTCAACATACGCGTCCGGTGCGCATAAAAAAACTTATTTTACTCTCCGAACCGGTTATTCCCTCGCATGGTGAAAATGACGGCCTTCTCGGGACCGATGAATATGTTTCGGTGATCATCGTAACCTATAATAAACGGCGATGTGTACTTGCGCTCATCGATTCACTGAGATACCTGGATATAAGCCTCGACAGGCTGAAAGTCGTGGTCGTGGACAACTGTTCGGTTGACGGTACCGTACCCGCGCTGGAGGAGCGGTTCGGTGACACAATAGAGATGCTGCGTATGTCTGAAAATCTCGGAGGTTCCGGCGGATTCAACAAAGGGATGCGGCACGTGATGGAACATCACTCGTCCGAGCTCATCTGGCTCCTGGACAACGACGTCGTCGTCGAGAAAGAGACATTATCCGCTCTGGTGGCCGAGTTGAAGAAGGATGAAAGGATAGGAGCGGCGGGATCTATGATGTGCAAGCTGGACAACCAGTATCGCATCAACGAGCTAGGAGGCTTTATCGACTGGCGGAGTTGTACTCTGCATCTGAACGCCCATAATCAAAACATACGTTCAGCGCCGCGCAGGGTGCAACGGTTAGATTGCTGCGCGGACACATCGCTATTGACACGAAGAGCAGTCATCAGCCGGATCGGGTACTGGGATGATATGTTCATCCATTTCGACGACGTGGAGTGGTGCCTTCGGATGAATAAAGCAGGCTGGCAGGTAAAGGCGGTGCAGAAATCCGGGATATGGCACGAATCGGCGGAAATGAAACGCGTGGGCCGAATGCGATATTACGATGTCCGTAACTTCCTTCGCGTATACGAAAAGTACAGGCCAAGGTACGTTTCGCATGCAAAAACCTCTTTAAAAAACAGAGTCTGTACTTTCGACTGCATGGTTTCAGAAAAACCGTGAGACTCATTCGTGAGCGGGAATTCTTCTATACGATCCAAAACCTGTCAATGGCTTCTCATATCTATTTTCATGGAATGAATAACCCGAAAGAATATTTTTCGGATAATCCTTAATGGAACTAATAGAAACTTTCCTGTCCTATAATCTCTTGAGTTTAAAAGAGAATTGTGCTGCTCCACTGTATTGTTGTACTGATTTAATATGGAAATATATGTATTATACAGGACCTCATTATGTTCTTTAAGAAAAATATAATCCGGTTGCAGAGAACTAAAACCGTTCTCATTAAATTCCGCAATTACCAGATCTACATAAGACCACCTGATATCTGGTTTACTTTTACATCTTATATTAAAATCCCAATCTGCCCATACTCTGTAATTTGTGTTAAATTTACCCATACGCTCAAACAGTTTCCTGCGAGTAAAAATAGCCTGATGACAGATATTTTGCTTTAGAAGTTTTTCATTGTCGAAATGCCCGTCATATATCCTTCCAGAATGTTTAAAGGCAACATTCCCATAAATTATATCATTATTTATGATCAGTGGTGATGAAAATAATCTATTTATTGTATCTATTGAGATAATAATATCATCTGCTCCAAGGAAGTAGAGCCATTCTCCTGTTGAACAGTCAATCCCTTTATTCATGGCATCATAAATACCATTGTCTGGTTCACAAATATATTTGGAGATTCTGTTCCTGTACCTGTTGATAATTTCACTAGTGCAATCCGTTGATGCTCCATCAATGATTATGAATTCAATGTTCTTATATGTCTGGTTGACCACACTCTGTATTGTCGACTCAATAGTATCGCAGGCATTTTTTGCAACGGTTATAATTGATAATTTTTGATTATGCATATATTATTTTTCCGTGATAATAGTATGTATAATCAGAATCAGGTCCATTTTTTCATAACGTCAAATCATAAACTGAATTATATTTAATTTTCTTTTTCCGGAAAACCAATTGTCTAACCCCCTCTTCCCATCCAATTCTACAATACTGATGGGCTTCCGCTGCCAACTCCCTTGCGAAAGCCGGATTATCCCGGTAGAAACCGAAAGCTATTCCTGTATTTTTACCCGTTGCGGCAGAGCGATGTGCCGGCGTTTCAACTGTCACAACTCTCTTTATTTCATTTAAATGATGATCTTCAATTCTCTCCTTTCTTCTACTTGACCTCTAATCCATGCATAAGTAATTTCCAAGCCTTTCTTCAAGGGCATCATCGGCTCCCAACCCATTTTTTTCTTAAACAGCCTATTATCCGAATTTCTTCCGCGCACTCCAAGAGGTCCGGGGACATTCTTTATAGTTAGTTTCTTGCCCGCGATTTCCATAATAATTTCCGCTAGTTGATTGATTGTAACCATCTCTTCAGAACCTATATTCACAGGGCCTTCGAAATCAGACCTGAAAAAACCAAGCAGAGCCTCGAGACATTCATCGATGTATAAGAAAGACCTCGTTTGCTTGCCATCGCCCCAAATCTCAATGACTCCGCCCTCTTCGGCTTGAGCAACTTTCCTGCACAGTGCAGCAGGAGCTTTTTCCCGACCACCTTGCCAGGTTCCTTCGGGACCAAAGATATTATGAAATCTGGCAACTCTGCACTCCATACCATAATTTCGATTAAACGATAAATAGAGCCTTTCACTGAAGAGCTTCTCCCACCCATATTCACTATCCGGCGCTGCCGGATAAGCGGAATCTTCGGCACACTTTGGATTTTCCGGATCCATTTGATTGTATTTTGGATAAATACAGGCAGATGAAGAATAAAATATCTTTTTAACATGCCTCTTATAGCATACTTCTAACATATTCAGGTTAATCAGCGCTGAACTATGCATTATATCAGCGTCATTTTCTCCTGTAAAAATAAATCCGGCGCCTCCCATGTCCGCAGCTAACTGATACACCTCGTCAAATTTTATGTCCGTTATGTTTCGGCATATGTAAGGATCTCGTAAATCACCTATAATAAAGTCATCGGCCTTCGTCTCTGCAAACTCTGGATATTTTAAGTCAACCCCCCTAACCCAAACCCCTTCTTCTTTGAGTTTCTTAACCAAATGACTTCCGATGAATCCACCTGCACCACACACCAGGGCTTTTTTTTGCATGTTCCATCTACTCCTTCATATACTCCATGGAGTGAACCCCTAAAACTGGACACTCATTTAGACAAAATGATGTGACCTCCTGACTTGCAGATTCGCGGATTTACCAGCAAGATGATGGGATTACCGCATACACAAGGAGGAGGCCACAATGGTAAGGTTATACTATGTCGGAATGGATGTCCATAAGGAAACGATTGACGTATTGATCTTCAGGGACCCTGGGCGGCAACCGTATCTGGAGAGGAGGATCCCAAACCGGGAGCAGACAGTCAGAAAACTATTTGGAAAGCTCTTATCGCACGGATCGGTCATTGCCTGTTATGAAGCCGGGTGCATTGGATTTGAGCTTCAACGGCTGTTAGAGGATATGGGGATTACAAGTATCGTGACCGTACCTGGGAAAGTACCCAGAAGGACAACTGATCGGGTAAAAACAGATCGTCGTGATGCACGACGGCTTGCAGAGCAACTACGGGCTGGAACACTGGAAGCGATACATATCCCGAGCAGGGAAGACGAGGCGGTAAGGGACTACCTGCGTGCTCGTGAAGACGTAAGGGGCGAACAGGTCAAGGCGAAGCAGTGATTGCAGAAGTACCTTCTTCGCCATGGATATGTATATGAGAGTGTCCGGTACTGGACGCTGCGCCATGATCGATGGCTACGAAGTCTTGAGTTTGATAAACCCCTATTGAAAGAGACCTTTGATCAGTATTATTACAGGATACAAGAGCTTTGAGAGCAATTACGATGTATGGATAAAAGTCTTACCACCGGTTATAACATAGACAAAAGCAACGGTTTAGAATTTTACACTTTCCCGACATATAGCAGATGAAACGAGGTCTCACTTGC
>Ga0272442_10002229_pt1 | contig 28390 bp, 21 predicted proteins | sample SSMForm2O_FD_200262 | JGI IMG/M metagenome (GOLD analysis project Ga0272442, IMG submission 200262) | Marine sediment archaeal communities from Little Sippewissett salt marsh, Falmouth, MA, United States - SSM-Form-2O | ecosystem: Environmental > Aquatic > Marine > Wetlands > Sediment ...
AAACCCTGGAAGTCTCGGGACTCGTGTCGGCAACGGGTGATGCCGAGATCGACGTTGAAAGCAACATGTATTATGGTTGCATCGGGTACGGCATTTCCAATGAATGGAGTATCGGCGTGGCTCTTGGAATGGCGGACGCCGAGTTCGATGCCGACGGCAGTGGTTCCGACTTCGATGGTGACTCGAATTTTGGTTTTGCCGTAGTAACCAAAAGGACACTTCACGACAATGGTACCGACACGAAGTGGGGCACGATTTTCCAGTATTGCCGGGGATCGAGCGAAGATAAAACCGGCGCCTCGCCAGCATCATCGACGTACGGCAATGGAGCTACTACTAGTGTGGGTGCCAACAAGAAGCTCGAACTCGAATGGTATGAGATGCAGCTTGCTTTGGGACCGGCGGTTCAAGTGAATGAGGACGTCTGTGTGTATGGTGGTCCGTTCCTGCACTTCGTCGAAGGCGATTTGGAAATCCAGGGCAGCCAGTACGAGTACGAACTTGAACAACGACTTGAATTAGGTGGTTTTATCGGCGCCCTGATCAACTTGGGAGGCAGTGCCTCTTTGTCTCTTGAATTTCTGATTACAGGCGAGGCTTGGGGTGCGGGTATCGGCGCCATGTTCGCGCTGTAATCGCAAATTACCTGTAGGCTTCACAGCCTGTTGTAACCAAACAGTTGTAAAGGGCTGCGAGTTTCACACTTGCAGCCCTTGCTTCTTCATACCCTAAGGTTAAATTACCTTGTTCTATTGGCCATGAATTGAGCCGTTTCGATCAGGGCCTCCCGGGCCTCATTCCGGTCCAAATCCCTCAACGCCCGTATTGCCTCGGCGACCCATTCCTGGGTCCGGCTGCGGGCATAGTCCAAACTTCCGGTGCGATCCATGATTTTGACCAGTGCGTCCCTACCCGCTCGCGCATCCTTGTTTTCCAGATACGAGCTAATAATGGCGTTTTTTTCGCTTTTATCGACCGTTCTCAATAGATGGATGATAGCCAGAGTCAATTTATGCGTGCCAATGTCACTTCCGAGAGTCTTGCCCGTTTTGCTTTCATCCCCCACGATATCGAGCAAGTCATCGGTCATTTGAAATGCGATGCCGGCGTTCAAACCGAATTCGGCCAGAGACCTCCCTTGGGATGGGCTGGCCCCCGCCAAAAGACCGCCTAAATAGCAAGCAGTGCTAAAAAGGACGGCGCTCTTTTCGGTGATGGCGTCGATATACTCGGATTCGCTGACTTGCCACTCATTCTTCTGAACCGTTTGTCTGAGTTCGCCTTCGCAAAGCCTTACGGCGGCGGCGGCAATTACCTTTGCCGCCGGCGAATCCAGCTCGGCGGACATTGTAAAAACCCGGCTTAATAAAAGATCACCCAGTAATACAGCGGTTTCATTTCCCCAAAGGCTATTGATGGTCGGAGAGCCCCGTCGTATGCGGCCCTCGTCGATCACATCATCGTGCAATAGCGTCGCATTGTGTATCATTTCGATGATCGCGGCGACCCGAACGTGCTCATTGGTAATCGAGCCGCAACAAAGGCCGGCAAGAAAAACCAAGCCGGGACGAATCATCTTGCCGCTGCGAGCACTGATATATTCCACCAAATGGTTCACCTCCTCCGGTCGGCGATGACGCGGAGAGGAGGTTAAACCGGAAATGGCGGGGACGTGCGCTGCCAATTGCCGATCGATCAGTTTTTTGACCCGGCCTAACGGTTCGGCAACGAGCCTGAAGGCGGCCAGGTCATTGTACGAGGTGAGAATCGGGATGTCCATAGGCTCCGGTACCGGCATGGTGTTTGACGCAAGGCGTATGGATGACTTCATCGGAAAGTCCATCCGCTCGGCGCTATTTCTCCTTTCCGTGGGCGTACAAGAAGAATTTCTTTCTCAGCCGGCTTGTGATGGGGCCGGGTCGGCCGTCGCCGATTATCCGGCCGTCAATCTCAACGATGCCGATCACCTCGGCCGCGGTGCCGGTGAGGAAGAATTCGTCGCAAACATACAGATCGAATCGCGTGAGATTCTTTTCAACCACTGGAAGGTTTTCCTCCCGGGCCAATCTGATGACGATATCCCGGGTGATGCCGGGCAGAGCGCCCGCCTCGGCCGGTGGGGCATAGATCACGCCGTCTTTAACGATAAAGACGTTATCGCCCGTGGCCTCGGCCACATACCCTTCGTGGTTGTACATAATCGCCTCCGGCACGTTGCCGTCCAGCGCTTCGATCTTGGCCAGGATATTATTGAGATAGTTCAGACTCTTGGCCTGCGGGGGAATCGCCAGAGGATGATTGCGAACGGTTGCCGCGCTGATGACTTTCATTCCTTTTTCATAAAGCTCCTCGGGATACAATTGAATCTTATCCGCGATGATGAGGATAGAGCTGCGTTTGCAGATGAAAGGATTAAGTCCAAGTGTTCCGACCCCCCGGGTCACTACGAGCCGAATATAGCCGTCGGACAAACCGTTGGCCTCCACCGTTTCCCGGATCGCCTCAGTCAATTCCTCCGGGCTCAGAGCAATGGCCAGGCGAATGGCCGTGGCGGATTCGTAAAGCCTTTGAATGTGGGCATCCAGCTCAAAAACCCTGCCGTTGTAGATACGAATCCCCTCAAAGACGCCATCGCCGTAGAGTAAACCGTGGTCGAAAACGGTTATTTTGGCGTTTTCCTCGTCAACCAGTTTACCTTCAAGCCAAATCTTTAATCCCATAGAGGTGCCCTCTATTTAGCGTATTCCCCATAGGTTACGTCTTGCTTCTCAGGTTCACGCTGTTATGCTCAATTTTACCATCAACTAATGTGACGATCCGTCCCGCCCTGTGAGCGATCCTTTCATCGTGGGTTACCATCACAATCGTCTGGCCGGCCTTATTCAATCTTTCAAGAATATCTAAGATACCATTTCCTGTGGCCGAGTCAAGATTTCCCGTCGGCTCGTCGGCCAACAACAGTCTCGGCTCATTCATTAGGGCCCTGCCGATCGCCACCCGTTGCCTTTCGCCGCCGGAGAGCTGATAAGGCTTGTGTCGGGCCCGTTCAGCCAGGCCAAGCTGGGCGAGCAGTTCATAGGCGCGATTTCTTGCCCATTTCCGGCACGCCATCCAGCCGACGATGCTTCTGCTTGTCATGGCCGGCAGAAAAATATTCTCCAATACGTTTAATTCGTCCAATAGATGATAGAACTGAAACACGAATCCGACCATTTTATTGCGGAATTTGTTCAGTTCACTTGCTCTCATACGGCTCAAGTCCCGGCTCTCGAACGTGACCACACCGTTATTGGGCCGGTCCAATGCGCCTAAGATGTGAAGCAGCGTGCTCTTGCCGCTGCCGGAGGAACCGACAATCGCCACGAATTCGCCCTTGTTCACAGCTAAATTAAGGCCCTTGAGGACCCGGACTTGCATCATGCCCATCCGATAAGATTTATGAAGTTTATCGGCCTTGAGTATGAAATCGTCTTTCTTCATAGAATCCCTTAGATCTGGTTGACCTGCAACGTTTCTACGGGTTTTTGTTTAGCCGCCTGCCAGCTCGGCACGATCGCGCCGAGAAGACATACGATGATCGCCAAAAGGAAAACGATGACCAAAACTTTCGGCTTGGCTTGATTGGGAATATCCCCTATCGCATAGATCGTCCTGTCAAAAAGCTGCCATTGAAAATGCTTGAAGAGCCAGTCTTCGATTCGATTCATCCTTGCCAAAAAAAACAAGCCCGACAACAAACCGATCGAGCTTCCTGCAAGACCAACCAGAAAAGCGAAACCCGAGAACAATCCGATCACATTGAGGCTTGAAACGCCAATGCTCTTGAGGATGCCGATGTCTTTGCTCTTGTGGTTGATGACCATATGGAAAACGACGAAGATGATAAAAACGACGACCACCGCCACAAAACAGAACATGACCGTCATCTCGATCTGCTCGTTTTCCATCGGCGCGATGGATTCACGCCGGTATTCTTTCCAGCTTTCCACTCTGACGGTCTCCAGCAGGTAGGCCTGGTTCGCATCGACTTTCTCTTGCTTGAAGCTCTGCCAGAGAGAGGCAACTTTTCCGCATCCGTCTTTCAGCCGAACCTCCGATGCGAACTTGATATGGATCGCAGAAGCCCTCTTGACCGCCCCGTCCATGCAGAGTTTCTGGGTGACGTCAAACGGGAGATAAACCAGCATACCGTCCACCTTGGGGATGCCGCTGTGCGAGCTGTCGCTGTAGTAAAACATCTTCGTGTTGGCGACATCCGTTCCGAGCTGGGCCAGAGCGCCTTTTGCGGTCAGGGGAAAACAATGGACCGAATAGCCCCGCGTATCCCATTGCAATAAGACGTCTGAACCCAGGATACACCCCGGGAGATTCGGCTCCTGCAAAGGCTCGAAGGCCTTAGCGACATTGTCCCCGTGATAGCGTAAGGTTCGTCCGAAACCGGTCGCTTGATGATGCCTGAGAGGATCGAGACCGAGGATCTCCACGCCGACGGGTTCCGAGCCTTGCCGGTTCATGAGGGCGTAGCTTTTTATCACAGGCGATACACCTGCGGCGAAGTCTTCGCTTTCGAGGATTTCCATGAATTCTTCATAGTGTGGAAAGCCCACTAACGATTTGGTGCCGACGACACAGTCACCGACAAAATCGTGGTTCTTCTGCTTGAAGCTGGACACCAGCCCAATCATCACCGTCATCACGACGACGACGATAAAGACGCAGAGCGCCACCGCCAAGACGGCAAAATAAGCGATTCGGCGTTTCAGCAAATATCGGATGGCAAGAATGAGTTTATACATCTTGAAAAATACCGAATATCGAATTCTCCTAAACGAACCGTTTCGTGCGGCATCCCGGCGAGAGCAGGGATCCAGGAATGAAACGCCTCGGCGGATTCCCGCCTTCGCGGCACTGACAGATTAACTGATATTCATTCATATCGCAAGATCTCGACGGGCCTGGTTATTGCCGCGATAATGGCCGGTATTAATGCGCCGATGGTTGCGGCGACAATAGCCAGCAAGATGATGCGAAAGGCCCAGGGCCAATTGACCTCATTCGGTATCTTGCTGAACATATAGACGCTGCTTCGCCACAGTTTTAAACCGAAAATGATACTTATCCCATGCTCGATCGTATTAATATTCCTTGTAATCACATGCCCCAGGACGGCCCCGATCCCCGAGCCGACAATGCCGACGCAGGCGCCGAAACCGATAAAGACAACGGCCACCGAACGACTCGCCATCCCGCAGCTTTTGATAATGGCGATGTCCTTCCTTTTCGTCGTGACGATCATATAGAAAATGCAGAAGACCAGCACGACCACGCTAAAACTCACAACGCCGAATATCACTAATAAAACGGCCATTTGGTTTTGATAGGCCGCGATAAATCGGCTCTGCATTTGCTTGGCCGTCTCGATGCTTGTATATTTCAAAAGAAGGCTATCCGATCCCAGGTGATCCTTGACAAAGCCTTCCCATACCCCCCGAATCCCGGCCAGCGCAACGGCGGTCTCGGTTTCGTCCGCGAGTTTAATGAGGATCTGCCCGGCGACCGGGGAGTCCTCGCCCGGATACAGGCTTTTGCTCAGCTCCTCTATAGGGAGATAGACGCAACCCTGATCGAACTGATATACACCCGTCTCGACAATATCCGAAATCCGGAAGATAAGTGTTTTTTTCCTAAATTGTGGGGTCGCACGGCTGTCTTGCTGGGCCTCATTCATTGTCCCCGTTGTGATGAAAACCCGTTCGCCGATCGCCCCATCAACGGTGCCATAGTCATACGCGTCCGTTTTCTCGTTGGGCTCCGCCACCAATCCGATTCCCACGAATCCACCGGGTTTCCCCGTAAAATCGGGTACGATAAAAGACGGTTCGCCGGATAAATTCTTCTGTCTCCGTAAGTACTGATTGAAACCGGTGACTCTGGCGCGCGCGCCGGGCTCGATGCCCCAAATCTCAACTGGCCGGACATTGCCCTGACCCAAATGGAGCAGGCCCTTCGTGATGAGCATGGCCGTCGCCGATTCAACGGCCGCTGTTTGTTCGAGACGCTCGATCAAAATCGGGTAGTGTGTAATTTTAAGCGGGGGACCGATCGCAACATCACCGATGGCATCGACCGCCGCTTGCTCGAAAGCACTGATGAAACCGGTGAACAGGCTCGCAATGACGATCAACAGCGAGACAGAAAGGGCCATCGCGGCAATACTCAGGAAGACGATTTTCCTCTTGCGCAGATATCGCAGCCACAGAAAGAGTTTTAACATGATATCCTGATTTCCTCTAAATTCTAAACTCTAAATCCCAAATCCGAAACAATTCCAAATATTCATAATACAAATTTTCAAAACAATCGCACGCCAATGGGCAAGATGGTGTTTTGAATTTTAGTCATTAGAATTTTGAATTTGTTTAGCACCCAAGGCGTCCCTTACGGGAGATTTCGATATTAGAATGTAGAGTTTTTTTCTTTCATGCCTTTTTTGGGGTCTTTGCCCCCGCGCTTTGTGCCGGTCTGAGAAGCGGGAACAGCACCACGTCGCGGATGCTCTCGGCGCCGGTGAGCACCATGACGAGCCGGTCGATCCCAATACCCAAACCGCCGGCCGGAGGCATGCCGTACTTCAGCGCCGTGATATAATCGCTGTCCATCTTTGTCAGGGATTCTTCCTGCCCGCGTAGCTGACTCAGGAAATTTTCATGCTGTTCGGCCGGATCATTCAACTCAGTATAAGCGTTGGCCAACTCCATGCGCGCCACAAACAGCTCAAACCGCGCAGCGAATCTGGGATCGTCTTTTTTACGTTTGGCCAGCGGGCACAGCGCCGCCGGATAGTCGATCACGAACGTCGGGGCGATCAGGTTGTTCTCCACTGTGGTTTCAAACACTTCATTCACAACCACGGCGTCGTCCAGCTCCGCTTCGTCCAGATCGAGCTGCCGGGCTTTGGCCCGAACACCGTCGATGTCGTCGATATCGCAGCCGGCATACTCTTTCAGCAGATCGGCGTACCGGGCGCGACGCCAGGGCCGGGTAAAATCCAATGAGAACTCGCCGAACGGGATCTGCTTGTCGCTACAGTGTTTTTCCACGCAAAGCGAAACCACTTCCTCGGTCAGGTCCATCATTACATTGTAATCGCCGTAGGCCTGGTAGATTTCAATCATCGTAAATTCCGGATTGTGCTGTCGGCTCAATCCTTCGTTCCGGAAATTTCGATTGATTTCAAAGACGCGCTCCATTCCCCCCACGAGCAATCGTTTGAGGAACAATTCCGGTGAGATACGCAGAAACAGATCCATGTCCAGACTGTTATGGTGGGTAATGAACGGTTTGGCCGCGGCGCCGCCGGCGATAGCTTGCATCATCGGCGTCTCCACTTCCAGAAAACCTTGGGATTCGAGAAACTGACGGATCGTGGTGATAACGGCGCTGCGCTTCTTGAAACGTTCCATCACGTCGGGATTGGCCCACAAATCGACGTAGCGTTGTCGGTAGCGCTGGTCCACGTCCGCCAGACCGTGGAATTTCTCAGGCGGCGGCAACAGGCATTTGCTCAGAAACGTCACATGGTCGGCCCAAATGGTGATTTCGCCGGTCTTGGTTCGTCCTAAGGATCCGGCGGCGCCGATGAGGTCGCCAAGCTCCAGCAGTTTCGCTAATGCCCACTGCTCGCTCAGCAATTTCTTGCTCAAGCCGATTTGAATCGTTCCGCTCCGGTCGCGCAAGGTGATAAAGATGAGCTTGCCGATATCTCTCAATAGCGCGATGCGACCGGCGCAACAAGCCTGTTGCGTTGAATCATCCTCTTTGAATCGTTGCTTGACGTCTTCGGCTGGCTCTGTACCTTCATACCTGTTCCCATAAGGTTCGACACCCAATTCGTTTATCCGGGACAGCTTCTCGTGCCTCTGCTGTTCGAGCTTGCCTGCATCTTCGGAAATGGCCAAATTAATACACCTGAAAAACGGAAAAGTTATTCATTCGAAAAAAGGCTCCTGACCCCTTTTTGCGGAAGTTAATGATTGATCTGCGCCCGCGCCAGTGTTTCCGCCTGTATGAGTTTGCTGCGAATCGCCAGCAGACCGACCGCAAGCTGCGGATCGGCAGCGAGCGTCTCGTCGATCGTATGCTTCTTAAAGTTTTCGTTTTCGTCCTCATGCTCGGCTTTGACCAGCACGTCATTGTGCCTCTGGACTTCCGCCAGTTTCTTGATTTCGTCGCTTCTTAATTCGACCTCGATATTGGGGCCAACCCCCCAATCCTTCCTGCCGAGTTTTTCCATGGCATCTCGACTTTCAACCCGCTGGCCGGAAGGCAGGTGATAGTACGCCTGCGTATATTTCAACTGGGCCCCTTTGCCGACATAGTTTGTGATCCCCTGGACGCTGCCCTTGCCGTGGGTTCGGGTGCCGACCAAAATAGCCCGCTTATTCACTTCATCCGCCAGCGTTCCGGCGACAATTTCAGAAGCGCTGGCCGAACTGGAATTAATCAGTATGACCAGCGGGAAATTCGGATGCGTGCCGCGTCTGTGGGCGTATTCAAAAATGGCCATTTGCCCGGCCCGGGGTTGCCGTTTGACGATCCAGCCGTCGTCAATAAACTTATCCGCGACCGCCACGGCGCTGTCTAGGAGACCCCCCGTATTGTATCGCAGATCCATAATGAGTCCTTTGAGTCCCTGGCTCTCAAGATCGCGCAGGACGCGCTCCAGGCCGAGAGCTGTATCCGTGGAGAAGCCCGTCAACCGGACATACCCGATCTTGTTTTCCTCATCAATCATGTGGAGCCATTGACCTCCATGGGTTCTTTGCCAGCCGCGAACCGTCGGGACGGTGATCTTGTCTCTAACGATCGTCACGTCGAACACCTGGTCCTCAACCGTCTCGTCATCATTCGGGCGTCGGACCGTCAGTCTCACCTTGGTTCCCGCCGGACCTTTGATCTTCTTGGCCGCACAGAAAAGGGTCATGTCCTTCGTCGAAAGCCCGTTGACCTTTTCGATGACGTCGCCCGCATCGAGATCGGAATGGAATGCCGGTGTATCGATCAGAAGACTTGAAACCGTGAGCAGCCCTTTTTGTTTCGAGATCTCTATACCGATTCCCATAAACTCATTCGTCATCATCTGCTCGAAATCCTGCATCTGCCTGGGCCAGACGATCACGGTATAAGGATCAAGGGCCGCCAGCGCGGCTTCCGCAAACTGCGAGATCAGCACCGTTTCGGGTAAATCCACCGTCACTTCATTAAGTTCCAGCATCCGCTCAAAAAGCTTCAGGAATTCCTTTCTGCCAAGCCTGTTTGACTCGTCCCGGACTTCGTCGAGAAGCCCATCTACGGACGACGCCCAGGCTGCCAGCTTCTTGGGCTCCCAGGCGATTTTCATGATATTCGCGGAACTCGATCCGTTGTCTTCCGAATCGCCGTTAAGTTTAGAAGAGGTTCCAATCACTTCCGCCAGCAGTTTGCATTGTTCCAGAGCTTTGGCAGCCATTTCATTATAATCGAGGCGTTTGACATAATGCGAATTAAGAAAATTGACGGCCCGGATTAACATCTCCCCTCGAATCCCTTGAAAGCGTTCCTCGCTTGTCTCGCACGGGCTGTCCTCGAAAACCATCGCCAGAGAGGCCTTATCCAGAAGTTCCTGGGCGTGATCCGAGTATCCCTCATTGTTCGGATCGATGGCCACCAGCCAACCGTAACAATTTGTGTAAGCTTCGAGCCATTTGCCCTCCACCTCGTGGGTGGCGGCGTTATCGATGGCGGCTTGAAGCGTCTCTTTGACAAACGCCTCGGACAGAAGCTGCTCTTTTTGTCCAGCGTCTGCAAATTCGCTGGCCTTGACAATAACTGCAAGGGCTGCCGTAATATCATTCACGTCTTTTGTGTCACTGATATCATTGGGCTCTTGTAGCTTCCCAAGGTCGGCCAGAGCCTGGGAATAAGCCACTTCCCGCGTTGACTGGCGATGTTCGGAGATCTCCTGATATTTGTCTGCAATGTGCAACAATTGGCGCGCCGTCGCTCCCAACGGTGTCGATTGGCTTGATGTGGCCTGCCCGACTAAACCACCGATGGCCTCGAATCGACCCTCAGAAATGAGTTTACAGGCTTGCTCGACAAAAGCCGTCTCGGTTGAAACCGTGACGGGAGTCTCATTTGCGAAGGCGGCCGACGAAAACAGAATCGCCATCAGCCAGACAATCCGTACCCAATAGTGCTTTGTGTAACTGGAATTTTGCATTTTTATTAAACCTAACATGTAAATGTTTCGGTCCTCAACAAAATCGGACCTTCAAATATTAAATCTTTCAACACCCTCTTTTTGTAGGTGATTACACACACAGATTGTTGCCGAATTTGTTCATTTTCTTATTTTTACGAGCACTCAGCCGCTTTTCCAGCACATCCAAGCACGTGCAGCTTGTGCTTGACCATTTCTTTGATCGCTTCTCTGCCCGGTCCGAGGTATTTCCGCGGATCGAATTCGCCGGGTTTTTCAGCGAAAACCTGTCGGATTTTAGCGGTCAGCGCCAGGCGCAAGTCGGTATCGATATTGACCTTACAGACAGCCAGTTTAGCCGCCTTGCTCACGGCATCCTCCGGAACGCCCATGGCGTTCGGCATTTGGCCGCCATATTTGTTAATCAGATCCACAAATTCCTTCAAAACGCTACTCGATCCGTGCATCACAAGTGGAAATCCGGGTAATCTATCAGCTATCTCTTGTATTACGTCGAAAGCGAGCTTTGGTTCCTTCTTAAACTTATAAGCCCCGTGGCTGGTTCCGATCGCGACGGCCAGAGAATCCACACCACTTTTCTGGACAAATTCCTCAACCTGCTCTGGATCGGCCAGATGCTTGCTGATATCGTCGTCGGCTACACCGACCACATCCTCTTCGATACCCCCCAACTGGCCCAATTCCGCCTCGACGACCACGTCCCGGGCGTGCGCATATTCAACGACTTCCTTCGTTATCGCGATATTCTCCGCTAAAGGTTTGTGGGAGGCATCGATCATCACCGATGTGAAGCCGTCATCCACAAACTGCTTGCAGGTCTCGAATGTATCGCCATGGTCCAGATTGATCGCGACGGGAATGTCCGGATTTTCTTCGACCACAACATCGATTATCGCCCTGAGATAGCTGTTTTTAGCGTATTCGCGGGCGCCCCGGGATACCTGTAGAATCAGGGGGGCCTTCTCTTCGGCAACTGCATTGATGATACCTTGCGTGATTTCCATATTATTGACATTGAACGCGCCGATCGCATAGCCGTTCTTATACGCCATCTCAAACATCTTTTTGGTATTGACTAAAGCCATAAATTTCTCCTAAAAATCAATATGTTTTTGAAATCCCAATCATATTGTTTCGCTCCGGAATATGCAAGCTTTTTCGCGTAACGGATTAATATCCCGCCGAACCGCCCAACTCACCGTATTTTCCTTCTCCAATAGCCAGCTCCGAAACGCCCTGGGGCCAAAGGCTAATGGTAACGGCCTGTCTGTCCAGCGATTCGTCTGCGCTGAACGTCAAGCCCCAATAAAGTCTGTGATACCGTCTGATAAGCGTGATATCGCTTCGGACGGTTTTGCCATAGTCAAAATCAACCTGCTGCGAAAAAACCACGGTATATCGCGGATCGAGCACATAGGTTACAGCGAACGTAAAGGCATTGGAACCCTGTTCGCCGAAACCGTTATCGAGCCGTCGCAAGTATCGGCTCCCCACGTAATACTGCAAATTGGGCCATCGCAAATGTGACAAACCGACGTTAAATTGTTGTACGACACCGCTTTGCATATCGTAATTCATATCGGACAATACTGCCGTCGTATCGCTCAGCCGCCAGATGTAATCGGCCCCGATGTAGTTCCGCCGGGGACCGAATATCTGACTGCTGCGCCTGTCCTGGAGCGGTATCGCACTGCTAAAGGTATTTATCGACGGAATCAGGGGTTTATTCCAAATAAATCTGTCCGCGCCCGCCGTGGCGTCGTCGGAATTATTGACCCATGTTACATCCACATCCAGCCGCATCCAGTCAACGGTTCGCTGGTTGTCGCCGATACCACGCCTCGTTTGAAGCCTTTGAGAAATCCCCGCGTGCAGCGTATCACGCTGTTCGAAGACCGCGTCGCCTTCGGTATAGCCGACCGCCGTCAAACTCGGCCGGATGACGTGTCGCAACTGATTGAGATCCCAAAGCGGGGATTGGACGTTCGGAAAAACTCTCCAATAGGGCTGTGTCGATACGCGAACACCCGTTTCGGCGGACCAGACGTCATAATCCCTCTCAGCCATTCCGCCGTCAAGCTCTCGATAGAAACCGAGACCATCTTCATACGCGACCGTCCCGGCCACAAAAGGCACGATCCGTGCCTTGCCCAAATCAAACGGCATATCGACCTCGTTACGGGTCGTTGCGAATGAAAAGAACTGTTCCGGACCGTCAATCGTTCCGGTGGAGGCATAGCGCTGTCGAAGCCTGCTGGCCTGACTGTCGCTGTAGAACGTCAGCGTATCATTAAGAAGCGACTGGCCCGTCCAGTGAAACTCGGCGCTGGGCAGTTCCTCCAACTGGTTCACGAAATCGTTGATCCGCGCCTTGCCTAAAAAGGCCAGTCCCCAATTATCCTCAATCCGCTTCAAGTGGACGAGCGTCTCCTGCTCCTTGCCGACGTTGAACTCGCTACGGTAGAAACTTTCCAGAAAATTTTCATCGGAGAGGTAGCTGATTTCAGTGGTAAGCTGCCACTCATAAGGCAGGAAATGCCTATGCTGCCAGCGGAACCGGCCTCGCAGCTCCCGGGGCGGCTCAAGATCTTTGCGCGTGAAGTGCCGTCCGAGCCGATCTTCGCCGGTATCGTGAATGATGTATCCCAAAAGCCTCCCCAGATAATTTTCGCCCTGGTATTCAGTTTCGACACCGGCGCCGAAGCCGCGTTTGGAGAAGTAATCCAGTGCCAGAGTGCTCTCCGTGCCCTCCGGCTCCTGAAGCCCCAACAGTCGGGCCAGATACCATCGCGTTTCGAGCGACGCCCCCCAGGTATTGTCATATCCGGCATGGACGCTCTTGATCGGAAGATCGGGACGCTCCAGATTGGCCCGGATATAAGGCCAGTAGAAAACCGTTCGGTCGTCTGCCTTCAATTCCACGTCATGCAACCGTGCGTCAAAACTGCTCTTGGTAACGCCGCCCTGCCGTTCGTCGGTCGGCGTCGTATCGGTAAGGGTCGCCTTCGAGACGTTAAAGGAAATCTGAGGCAGGTAAAACTCGCTCGTAGTCACCGTGGCGTCGTCGAACGCGAATTCGTTTTCCGCTAACTGCTTGAGCTTCTTAGCTCGAACGTAGATCGGAATCCCTTTGGTAGCACTGAAGGTCCTCATGACCACATTCGTTGCGATGCCTCGCCGTGTTTGAAATTCGTAATAGATCTCGTCGGCCCGGATGGTCCGCTGCCCATTGGTCAGCACGACATCACCGGCTAAATAAATAGACCGGACATCATCGCGAATCAGGAACCCCTCAACTCCGCCCTTCCCCTTCTTGCCGGGTGGCTGCTGGCCGGACGCAAAGAGAACCGCGTTGTCGGCTTGCATCTCCAGCAACCCACCCTTTTCATCCTGCTTTTGCGAAAGATAAAACCTGCCGATCACGGTCCCGATCTGGTCTTCCCACTTTATGTTAGGGGGCGTCTCGCCTATGGGCGACAGATTAATCAGATACCTGAACTCAGGCTCTTTTTCTTCCGCCCCGTTGGTTACTTCATTAGGCTCTTCTGGCTCCGTTTCCACTACCGGCGGCTTCGGAACAACAGGCTCGTTCGGCTCCGCCCGGGCTTCCGTGGGCGATGGCTCGGTTCGGTCCACCGGCGGCTCGGATGGCTGGAGCTCTTCCTCTTTTTCAGTTGCCTCGAACGGCTTTGGCTCGGTCTCGCTGCTCGTGGGTTCCATCCCGGCCGCCTGCATCGCCGCAAAGGCCCTCAAATAGAGTTCGGACCCGCGAGGATCGACCATTTCTCGACGGTCGGCCGTGATGAAAACCTCGCCGCTAACCCGAAATTGCAGCACGATCGCGTCCTCATACTGCATTCCCTCAATGCCCGTCAGGATCAAGTGACTGTACGGATCACTCACATTGATCGCAAATGGGGGATCGACCGAGATATTGCCTTCCAGGTAACACTTCGCTTCATAAATCGTGTGAGGCCGGCCGGGCCCTTGGGGCGCGATGATTTCGATCCACGTGATCGCGCGATCGGCCGAGAACTGATACGCCCCGACGGACAACGATAACGCATTTTGTCCTTGGGATCCCTTACGGGGAAAAACAAGGATGTACTCGTTGACGTCGGGCAAAAAACGCTCAAGCTCCGGCCCACGCAGATAGAGGTCCTGCCCGGCAAACACATCGAACGCCGGCGCAGCCCCGGCCTGATCCGCAACCGCCGGAACAACCGAAAATAGCGGAAAAACCATCCAATAGACAATAAGAAGCATCCTGCTTCGCATGAATGGAGATTATAGCAATGAAAATCAAAAATTAAAACGCAAAATGTAAAACTGCGGAATCCGCCCAAAGGAAACGTAGAAATTAAAGATCAAAAATCAAAATTGTGGAATCGACGCTTCGCGTCGATGACTTCCTTAATTTTGCATTTTGTGTTTTCAATTTTGATTTTTAATTTTTGACTTTTACATTTCGTGAGCATCGTAGGGTGTGCAAAATCTGTTTTTGCACACGCGGAAGTAAGCTTCTTGACTTGTCGAAGAAATTCCGGTAGAACATCGCTCATGGCAAAAAAAGAATACACACCCTACCAGAAATCGGTGATATCCGGCTACTACGACAACCTCGATACGATCATGCTCGGCAAGCTCGGCGAGCTGGTCAGCGAGCTATACATCGCCGAGACGCAGGCCAAACGCGACCGGCTCTGGGACCGGGCCCACAAGGCGATGCTCAAGCTCAAAGTCCCCCCGGCCATCCTCGACCACATCATGCAAAAGAAAGACGTCCAAATCTTAGCCAAAAACCTCCAGGACTGGCTCGCCCACAAGAAAAAAAGGTGAAAAGGAAATCACCTGTTACTCTCTTTCATTATCGTTGACTGAATGTATCAATTTCATCTTTGCTGAGTTATGGTTAGGGTGATATACTCTCTTGTGAAACATTGTGCCGGGATGGGTTTCGATCCGTCGCGGCAGGCCGGAGAAAAGGGTGGTTTTTGGATTTTTTCGATTAACAGAAGGTGCCGGCGTACGACTTACAAAAGGCCTGAAAAATTGAAGGTTAGGCATATATTATTGAAGAAAATCGTTTTCTTGATTTTCTTCAATAATCACTTAACCGTTTATCAGGCGGTGGTTTGCTGTTTAGAAAGAAAAAAACAGACGTTTTTTCTTTCCAAAGTATGCCTAACCTTCAATTTTTCAGAGTTCTGATAACTAACACCATAGGAGGTCTCTATGGCAGAAGATTATTCGGCTTCGACGAAGGTGTATCCGACCGAAAAGATGGGCAACTTCAGCATTCTGGATATGCTGGAATACTTCGAGAAACACGGCGCGATGCGGGTCTCGGACCTTCATCTCAAGGTCGGCGCCCCGCCCGCCTATCGCATCGACGGCGATCTGGTCAAGCTCAAAGGCCCGGACGTGAATCCCGAGATGGCCCGAAAGCTTCTCTACCCGCTGATGAGCGACGAGAAGCGGCGAAAACTCCGGACCGAGCGCAGCGTGGATTGCTCCTATCGGATCAGAAATTTACAGTTTCGAATCAACATCTTCACAGAGAATGACGGCTTGGCTGGGGCGATCCGCGCCCTATCGATGGATATTCCAAAGATCGAGGACATCGGCTTTCCAAACGACGTCTATGAGGATATGATCAATCTCAAACACGGCCTGGTTCTTATGACCGGTATCACCGGCGCGGGCAAATCCACGACGATCGCCTCGCTGATCGACCGGATCAGCGAACGGAAAGCCTGCCGGATCATGAGCGCCGAAGACCCGATCGAGTACATCTTTGAGCAAAAGCAGTCGATCATCTCACAGCGCGAGGTCGGGCGGGACCTGCGATCGTTCCAGCAGGGATTGCGGGAGATGCTCCGGCAGGATCCCGACGTCATCTTTGTCGGAGAGATGCGCGACGCCGAAACGATCGCCATGACGCTCATGGCTGCCGAGACGGGCCATCTCGTCTTCTCCACACTGCACACACGGGACGCGACCGGCACGATCACGCGAATCCTGGATTACTTCCCCGCCGGGCGGCAGGCCGAGGTGCGCAACCAGCTTTCGCTCGGGCTGGCCTACATCGTCAGCCAGAAACTTGTGCCCAAGAACGACGCCAGCGGCCGAATTGTGGCGATGGAAATACTGAATAACAATTACGCTTGCGCGAACCTGATACGGACCGGCAAGGTCGAGCAGATCTACTCGCAACTGCAAACCAAGACGCGAAACCAGCCCGATGAGAAAATGATGACGCTGGAAAAGCACCTGGCCATGCTCGTCAAGCAGGAAAAGATCGATCTGCTGGAGGCCAAGCGGTGGGCCAACGATCTCAAATGTTTCGCCGATGCGATGCAGCGGGGCTGAATCGATTTACGATTTATGAATTACGAATTATGAATTCGCCTGACGCCGAGGCGAAAGCAACCATCAAAAATCATAAATCGTAAATCATAAATGGCAAGATTCCATGACCATCGAATTCAACTGCCCGAATTGCAACGCCGTGATTGCCTTCGCCGACAAGCACGCCGGAAAACGCGCCCATTGCACGAGCTGCCAACAACGTTTCTTCATCCCGCTCAAAAGCCACGAAAAGGCGAAGAAAATCAAGCCACCCAAAGAAAAAGGCGAGCCGGTCCCCGGCTTTTACTACGCCGTGTTCCTCGGGAGCTGGAAGCTTTTCACAAATTTCAAAAACGCAGCGGATTTTATATTTATTCTCGTTGTCGTGGTCTTCAAGTTTTTTACGGCCAATCAAAATATTAGCCTCCATATACAGGGCCATTGGCTTGCGTTCGATTTTTATATCCCGCTGGGATGGGCCTCAAGGGGGGCGGCCTGGGGCTGCCTGTTTTGGTTTTATTCGGAGATGATCTACGACACGGGCTTCGAGCAGGATGAGCTGCCGATCGTTACCATAGGCGGCTTCTACACATTCATTTGGAAGATCGTGAAGTCCGTATATGAAATTTTCGTGATTCTGCTGGTCGTCGGACTGCCCTTTGTCATCGCCTTATTAATCCTGAAGTGGTTGCAGGTAGAATGGCCTGCGCTCTTATATCCATTGTTGTTCGGCGGACTTTTTCTGCTGCCCATGGGCATCCTCACCGTGGCCGTAGGAAGAGACCTTACGATGTTAAGGCCCGATTATCTTCTGGCCCCGATCTTTAAAGCGTTCACACCTTACCTGGTGACGGCGATTATCCTTGGCGGGGCCATTTTTTCTCAAATAGCCACGAGCCAGTATGCAGGCCAAAGCCTAAATAAAGCGGCGATCTATTTGTCGTTGAATTTTCTCGTGCAAGCCTTCGTCCTCGTCGCGATGCGCTCGATCGGCTTGTTCTACCGTCATTACAGTTGTCATTTTGTATGGTAGGAGGCAAGTCAAGAAGATGACGATCAAGTTCCACTGTCCGAACTGCGGCGCGGTCATTGGTTTCGCCGACCCACACCGTGGAAAACAAGCGCATTGCGCCACCTGCGGACAGCACTTTATCATCCCTTCCGAAAGCGATGCGACGCCCGAGAAGGTCAAGCCGCCCGAAGAGAAAGGCGATCCGATTCCCGGCTTTTACAGGGCGGCCTTGATTGAGAGTTGGAAGCTTTTCATCAGAGCGTCTAATGCGACCGGGCTTGTTTTTATCGCGGCGGCGGTGGGCTTTAAGTTCTTTACCGGCCATACCGATTATTCCTGCGATATGTACGGATTCCGGTTCCAGGCGCCGACCGGGCTCATCATCACCCTGGCCGCGTGGGGATGTCTGTTCTGGTACTACATGGAGATCATTCGCTCGACCGCCGTGGACGTCGAAGAGCTGCCGGATGTTGATATGGGGGACCTTTTCGGCTTCATCTGGAATATCATCAAGTCCCTGTTCGTCTTCGCATTCGCAATGGTTTTCGTTCTGTTGCCGTGCATCATCTACATTGCATTCACGCAGGATCAGGGCGTCGTTTCGCACGTCCTGTCGATGATCGGATTGTTTATCTTCCCGATAGCGATATTGACCGTTTCGATTGGCGGAGAGATCACAATGATGTTTCGCGTGGATTATCTTCTCAAGCCCGTCAAAAAAGCATTTTGGCCTTACCTGGTCGTGGTCGTCTTGTTCGTATTAGCCTGGGAATTGCACCTCAGGACGGTCGGATACGGGGAGCTCATCGGCCGTGGTACGTTCGTCGTGGGATTGCATCTGCTCGCCCATCTCGCCGTCCAGGCGTTAGCACTTATTGCCATCCGTTCCATCGGCCTGTTCTATCGCCACTATCGTTGTCACTTCCCCTGGTGAAGCGCGTTGAGAACGTTGCGACTCGTCCGGTTGGTTGAGAAAACGATGCTTTTTAATAATTGTAAAAAGGGACGCCGCCGCTGTCGTTGGCGGTCCAGTTCACCCGAAACTCGCTGGTTTCCCTTTTGTACAGCCATCCGCTGGAGGTCCCATCGGCCGCGGCGGAAAAGGCCGTCCCCACGCTTACATAAGCGACGCTGGACAATTCGTTGTAGGGATTTTCCGGGATTTTCTTCAGATACGGGCCGTAGAGATAGGGATCGACCGGATTCTTGGATGTCGAAACCGCCCCGTTCTCCGAACTCGTCGCCGTCAATTGCAACTCCAATGTCGCTATCGGGGCCTCGGCGCCGTTGACATAGCCCGGCGGGACGCCGCCGTGCTGAAGTTTGTAAATTTCAAGCTGGCTTCGGATGGTTGTCAGATTGCTCTTTACATTTGATTCTTTGGCGTTGGCCGCGTGATTCTGGAAGCCGGGCAGAACGATGGCCGCCAGGATGCCCAGGATGGTAACCACTATGATGATCTCAACAAGAGAGAAGGCCTTTTTTTTCATCTTTCCCATCCAACAACCACCGATTGACGATTTATGATTTTCGATTTGGGCAAGTCCTTCCCGCCGGAGGCGGGCATTCATAAATCATAAATAGAAATTCGTAAATCATCAGTATCCCGCATATAGGCAGTATCGGCTATCACAAAGGCCAACTTTGGCAGCGAATCAGCAAAACTCGTATCTCGCACCTCGTATATCGAGATATGAACAACGAACGACGAGTAACGATTTGATTATGGGCCGTTGCTCGTCGCGCTCAATAAATCGGAAATGGACTGAATGGCGTTGCGATCGATGATTTCATATCGATCCTCCGGCGGCTGAAGCGAACCGCCAAAGGTGATAAAGGAGCGATTCTGCACTGACCGGTCGGTCCTCTGTTTAAATGCCGAGAGATGAACCTGCCGGGTTCCCGTTTGTTCGACAATCCTGCGGACATTGTGGGGTCGGATTCCGCCGCCCGGCAAAATTTCGATTCTGTCACGTCCAAGAACGATCAGTTTCTTAATCAGCCCAGCCCCTTCGGCCACGGTCTTTTCCTGGCCGCTCGTAAGAACGCGCGTGACGCCAAGCTCTATCAGTTGCTCGAGGGCCTCGAACGGATCGGGCGTGACATCGAAAGCGCGGTGAAATACGGTTTCCCGGTCCCGGGTGAGTTCCATTATTTTCCGACAACGGTCCATATCGATCGAACCCTCTTCGGTGAGTATCCCGAATACGATACCGTCGGCGCCGTGTTCGATAGCCAATTTAGTATCATGCAGCATGACGGCCATTTCCGCTTCCGTATAGCAAAAGCCGCCGCCCCGCGGGCGAATCATCACCATCACGGGAATGCTCAATCTTCTTTTGGCTTCGATGATTGTCCCCAGTGATGGCGTCAAGCCGCCGAAGAACAAGGAAGAATTCAGCTCGATCCGACCTGCACCGCCCCCGGCGGCTTCCACGGCATCGTCCACCGAGCCGCAACACACTTCTATTAAAATATTGGATGGGACGTTCTTCATAGGTCCAGAATACTATATATTGAATATCCATTGAGCATTCAAAGAAAATCGCTATGATGGGCCATTATGGCAAAAATAACGTTCAGTCTTCAGGAGCTTTTGGACATTGTTGTATCGAATGAACTTTTGCCCCGCCAGGTCGTTCGTATCCGGGTCAAGGGCGAGAAAATCCATTTCGTGATTAAGACGAACATATTCATTCTTCCTTTTATTCCCGCTTCGCTGGGGTATGTGGGTTTCGACGGCAGCAACGCGCTGTTCAAACTGACGAATGTGAGCGGTCCGGTCAACAAAGTCATGGGCCGGCTCCATCAGGCCCTCAAACTCAAGATGCCCGCTTTTGTGACACTTGAATACCCGAAAGTTTCCGTGGATATCGACAAATTGCTCAAAGAAAGACACATCCGAGGCATTCACGTGCGGGACATCGTTTTTCATGACGGCCGGTTTACCATTGTCCTCGGCAATGATCCGGCGGCGCCGAACAAACGATCCCAATACACTCATTCGCCAGTTCACTGATCCTCTATTGGGGGGACGGGTTTGTTCATGGCCCAAAAGACGGCGTTGATGAGCATTCGGCGAAATGACGCATTCCTGAAGTCGTCTGCATGGCCCAGCGATGTAGTGAAAACGCGGGATTTGCCGGAGCGGTTGGTCCAGGCGACCGGCTCGGGCGCCTTGTCGGGGATCGTGCCGATTAAAAGCCTCCTCGTCGAATCGGTCAGCGGTCGGACCTCGTACAACGAGCCGTCGCTGCTGAGCGGAAGTTTGACGCCGGAAAGGATCGGATGGCCTTCGGCGCCGCCGGCCATTGTGACGGTGCATTTCGGTCCACTGCCGTGGTGCCCGTGATAGTTGCCGCCCAGGACGTCGGGATCGAATGTGGGCCATTCGGCATAGCCCGCCGGGGCGCTGCCGCGAGTGTCGAAAGCGTGACTGGCGGTGCGCAATCCTATTAACGGCTTGCCGGCGGCGATATAGTCGCGCAAGTATTTCATCTGCTCTGGATGCAACGCCCTTCGCCGCATGAAAACCACGACCAGATCGGCATTGGTCAGCGCCTCCAAGCCCGCCAGATCGTGGCGGTCGTCGCTGCGCCGCTCCGGGCTGCCCTGGAGGATTTCGCAATACAATCCGTATTTGGTTTTCAGCTCGTGGGCGAATTCGGGCAGCGTCTCGACGGATCCGTACTCACTCTCGGCCGAGAGGAAGACCACGCGGGGCCGCTTATCATTCTTGAAGCGGAATGCGGGTCGCCCGGTCAGGGCCGTCGAGGTAATCGTTGGGCAGACGTATTTTTCAACGTGCTCGATGACGAGGTCCGTGCCGGTGAAGTGGTTGACGAACGGGCGCATTCGCGAGTTGTACATCGTATCGGTCAGGTCCCGCATGAGCACGACGTTCTTGCCGAACTTCGCCATGTGGCGCAGCCCGAACGGCCGGCCGAGCACGCACATGTTCGTATGCACGCCCATCAGAATCACGTTCGTGATGCCGCGCTGCTCGAGCAGGTTCCAAATTTCGACGCCGGAATCGCTGATGGCGTCTTCGTTGCGAATTTGGATCGTATCGATCTGGCTTCGCCACGGCCACGGGGGGCCTTGCTTGCACGTCGGCTCACAATCGCAGCCACCATCGGAGTGATCGATGGGATAGCCGATCGTTTCTTCTTTCTCATCAATCCAGCGGCACCATTTGCCGATATCTTCGGGCAGATTCGCCGCTTTCGGCGCCTCCTGGGCCCGCTTTCGTGCCGGGTGGCTCTCATACGCCTTAACCGTGCCGCTCGGCGCGTGAATAATCAGTACACCTTTATCGCGCGCTTTGGAAACGACGTTGTTCATGTGCGGCGCCAACTCCCCAGTCCGTTTCGTGGCGCCTTTGCACCAGTGCTGGTCCCACATATCGCAGATGATGATCGCGGTGTGCTTCGGGTTCCACTCGATTTTGTTCTGAACGACTCTGAATCGACTGACATCGTCAGCCAGCGGCGCGTGGCTTCGCGTGACAAGAACCAATGGTTCATCACTCGACGTACCAAGAGCGACACCCGGCGTACAAAAGGAAAGGATTATGAGCACGATGCAAGCACCAATGAAAGTTCTGAATCTATGAGCGTTCATAATAACGTACTCCTGAAAATAGCAGCAAATCGTCAATAATTTGAGTTACACGTATGGGTATCAGGATACCAGATTATCAGGATGCAGGCTATCAGGAAATCCGTTTGTAGTGACGCCGTAAGGCGTTATCTTAAAAATGCCCTCACGGGCACACTACAAGCGGCTACTTCCAGCGAAGCCGCCGGAGTTCTTTTTTGGTGCGAATGAACTTCACTGTGCCATCGTTAAGTAGAACGCAGCCGCCTTTTGGATCGTGGTTGTCGAACGTAAACAGTTCCGGCCCCCCATGCTGATTCCACCCCGCTTTCGTTTCAAATAAAAGCACCATATCTGGTGGAGAATCCGGCTTGCAATTTGGATTCATCGCATAATGGTTTCTACCTACGCCCGCCCCCGGGCACTTGTGAACTCCTATAATGTAGGCTTTGTTTCCTCCGAGCGGAACGTAGGCATTCACCAACCTGTCACACCATTGATCCGGAGATGGATATTCCGGCGGAATCGGTTCTGCCACTTTGATTAATCCTTCGTTAGTATAGCGCATTTGCTTTGCATTGTGGTATAAACGCAGACGGTGCCAGAGTTCCTCGATATTTGCGGCACATTTAACACGAAGTGTAAATGGCGATGCTTGCTTTGTCTGTGCAGTGAGTAGTTTGACGCTTTGTAGTACATCTTGGTACCAAAAACACTGGCCTTCCTTGGTTACAATGGCCTTGTCATCGTACGCAGTAAAGCACGTTAGAAACTTTTCTTGAGTATAGCACTCAATATAGGCTGTTTTGCTTTGCCCTGAAACAAAGTAGCCCCCACGATATCCCTTTCCGATTTCATCAACTAATGCTTTAATTGATTTCACTTCATTAATAACAACTTTTTTCTGAGACTGCAGATATTCCACTTCATCAGCGTTCAGGAGTGTTCGCTGGCTCGGATAGGAAAAGAGATATTCAAGCATTGAAGGGCGATACGTAATCTCAATTCGCGTGCAAAGGTTTAGTTTTTGGGATCCAAATCTCACCGGCATTGTCTCATCGGTGTATGGAATGTGTACGTCATCTACGCTGACCCGAAGGATATGCTCACCCTTGAGTGTGCGGTCTGTCCACGGAATAAGTAACTGTTCATTCCTATCTGGCACACTCTCGTTGAGGCGATTTAACCTGACAGAATCTCCAAGCCAGCCAATAACATCTAAAGGAATACCCAATTCAGTATAAGGTGCTTTTAAATGTTTCTTTTCTGCTTCGTCAAGCATACCAAAAACCTTATCTGGAAAGTCCCCTGCATACCAGCCAAGCTCAATCACGAGCCGTTTTGAATATCCATTATGATCGTCTGGCACTCGACCTGAACGCCATACTACGCGGGAAGGGCTGATAGGCAACGACAGCAACAAGGATTCCTTCCTGTTCTCGCCTGCGCGTATACGAACATAGCGACCCAAAATTTGCGGACCAGAACCCGCTTTCGAGGCACTCAAAAGCCTGCTGACAATAAGTGTTTGACTATCCTCGGCCATACCGATCCCAAAGCCCATGAAGAAAAGATTGATTCCATCGCAAAGCCAGATACTATGCTCAGACTCGTTTCTTATCTCATAATTCAACTTTAGTGCCTTCTCGATTATATCCAGCTTGGTTATTTCGATTGTTGGGGCGTCCGCGTTATGTTCGGAATTTGGTTGTACTTCTGTTGCTGGGAAAAAATAGAGTGACAGTGTCACGAGGATGATTGTGTTTCTGTTCATTTTTTACTCTCCCTTCTAAGCAAGGCTCGCCAGGCCTTATTTGGCGCTGCTCGCTGGAAAGAGGCGAACGAGCATGACACCGTGTCTGGGGACGTTGGCTTCGAACTGGTTCTTGTACGTGCCCAGATTTTTTTGGCGCCAGAGGTCGCGGACGCGGTGAGGGCCTTCGATGCCGAGGTCCGTCCATGTGACGACAATATCCGTCTCTGCCTGCGAGGTGTTGAACAGGCCGACGGCCTTGGAGCCGTCCTCCATGTCTTTGGCCATGATGAAATAATCGTCCGTCCGTCGGATGATCGGGGCTTGTTTGCCGAGCGGGTCCTGATCGACTTCGATAACCTCGGCGTTGCACAGGACGTTGAGCGTGAAGTCATCGAGCTTGTCCATGTCGCCGGAAAAGATCAGCGGGGCGGCCATCAGGCACCACATCGACATATACGCATACTGCTCGTTGGGCGTCAGGGTAGTGGGCTTGCCTTCGGACTGCTTGCGCGCCTCGCCGACCCAGCCGATCAGGATATAGTCGGGATCGTTCCACTGTCCCGGCTTGGCATACTCCCAGTGTTTCGCGTTGCTCAGGCCGATATGATAGAATCCCGGCAGATCGGACGCCTTGGCCAGGCCCAGGTCGCCGGTGGTTCGCCAGCAGTTTCCGCCGACCTCGCCCGCCCAGGTCCAAACGTCACCCATCCCGTACTGGCAGAGATTGAAGACGATGTCACGGTCGAGCCGGGGAAGAATCGCGCCCATCTTGATATACGGTTTCTGAACGCGATCCGCTCCTTCGCCGGTGGCGACGCGACCGTAGGAGCACCAGTCGTATTTGAGAAAGTCAAAGCCCCACTCGGCAAATTTTTGCGCATCGATTTCCTCGTGCTGGTAGGTGCCCGTGTACTTCTGGCAGGTCAGCGGACCGGGGGAAGTATAGAGTCCAGTCTTGAGTCCCTTACCGTGAATAAAATCTGCGAGGGCCTTCATATTGGGAAAGTGCCGATTGGATCGAATCGCGCCGTCGGTATCGCGCGGCTCGCCGCCGATCATCGGATCGTTGGCATCCGGCTTGACCATCCAGCAATCGTCGATGTTGACGTACTGGTAGCCGAAGTCGGCCATGCCGGATTCGATCATGGCCTCGGCGGCGCGTCGCATGTGTCCATCCGTGACGCGCCAGTAGTGAATATACCAACTGTTCCAGCCCATTGGCGGCGTAAGGGCCAGGGTATCGCCCACGACGATCTTGAAGGGCCGCTGCGTCGAGCCTCGCCGATTGGCGGCTTTGAACGTGACAAGGTAGTCGCCGCGTTCGGCCGGCGCTTTGCCCGTTATAATGCCGGTTGTCGAATCAAGGGTGAGCGTTCGGGGGAGGTTTTCGGCGGCGAAAGTCATGGGCCTTCTGCCCGTGCATGGGATCCGGTAGAGGAACGGCCGGCCGGGCCGGCTGCCATACACTCTGGGTCCGTTGATCCGCGGCTTAGGACCGGGTTTGGGCGTCAATATCCTATCATCCTCTCTCACGGCTGAAACACAGCCAACAAGGTGCATGATGAGAACGGCGCAGAGAAACAGCCGGACACTCATGGATCGAATGGCTTGTTTTTGAATTTCATTCATGACAATTCTCCCTAAAGCAAGGCGAGCCAGCCGCCGTCCACGTAGATGATCTGGCCCGTGATGAAATCGCCGGCCCGCGAGGCGAGCAGGACCGCCGTGCCCACGAGGTCCTCCGGCCGGCCCCACCGGGCCAGCGGCGTCTTGGTAAGGACCCATTGGTTGAAATCTTCATTCGTCCAGAGCGGCTTGGTCAGCTCGGTGGCGATATAGCCGGGACCGATGGCGTTGACGGTCATATTGTATTTGGCCCATTCGACCGCCAGCGTTTTGGTGAGCATCAGCAAACCGCCCTTGCTGCTGGCGTACGCCGCGGTGGTCGGGCGGGCGCCGTGGCACGTCAGCGAGCCGATATTGATAATCTTGCCGGCCTTTCCAGTCTGCTTACAATGGCGGCAGAACGCCTGCGATAAAACAAACACCGCGGTGAGATTCACCTCAAGAACCTTTTGCCAGGTTCTCATGTCCACGTCTTCGGCCGGATCGCGAATCGTCGTCCCGGCACAATTAACGAGAATGTCGATCCCCTTGGTTTCGGCCGTGATCTTCTCGAAAAGGGCGTCTATTTGTCCAACGTTTCCCATGTCGAACGGAAACGTTCGGACTATTCTACCGGTATCCGTTTGAATGTCTTGTGCGGCGGCGTTGAGCTGCTCTTTCGTCCGGGCGACGATGGCGATGTCGGCCCCATGCTCGGCCAGGCCCTGCGCGATGGCCCGTCCGATGCCCCGGCCGCCGCCGGTGACGAGCGCCGTTTTACCCGATAGGTCAAAGAGTGTGCTTTTCATAAGCGCTCAGTAAAACAGAAATTCCTTCACGTGGCAAGACAGAAGGAAGGGTGTTTATTAAAGAGATATACCCTCCCATAAAAAAAGCCCCGCATCGGGCGGGGCTTGAAAGCATACAATGCAGAAGCTCATTTCTTCTTTCATTCCTTGGAGAATTCAATAAAAATAATTTTTGAGTAGCCATTGGTCAGCTTCACTAACAGCAAGGTGCCGCCGTTTTTCTTGGCCTGCTTGATCTCATCATTGAACTGCCTGGTATTGCTGACCGGTTTTCGGTCGACTTCCTTGATCAGGGTCCCCGGCGAGATGCCTTTTTCAGCGGCCTGGGAGCCGGGATCGACTTCCGTAACGATGACGCCCTTCTCGTTCTCGTAGCCGAAACGCTCGGCCCATTCATCCGTCAGATCTCGCACGGTGAAACCCAGTTCCTCCGTTGTTTCGGGTCTCAACCTACCCTGCAGCTCTTCCGTGGGGGGGCGCTTGCCCAGCTTAATCGTGATAGGTTTTCGCTTGCCGTCTCGTATGACGACCAAGCCGACCTTTGTCCCCGGTGTGAGCATGGCCACGCGGTTCAGGAACTCGTTGCCGCCTTCAACAGGCTCGCCTTCAAGCTCGACAATCACGTCATATTGCTGCAATCCGGCTTCTTGCGCCGCGGAATCTTCAACCACATCGACGATGGTGACACCTTTGGTGTCCTTGGCCAGTCTGAGCGACGCGGCGACGTCGGGAGTGAGCTCCTCGAACTGGATGCCCATGTATCCCCGCTCGACGGATCCGCCTTCCTGGAGCTGCTTGTAAACGTATTTGACCATATTGATCGGTATCGCAAAACCGATTCCAATGTTGCCGGTCGCCCCGACGATAGCAGTATTAATCCCGACCACTTCACCGTCAAGATTAATGAGGGGACCACCCGAGTTGCCGCGATTGATCGCGGCATCGGTCTGAATGAAGCTTTCAAAATTCGCCAGCCCCACACTTCTGCCCTTGGCGCTGACAATGCCGGCGGTTACGGTATGGCTCAGGCTCAAAGGATTGCCGATGGCCAAAACCCATTCGCCCACCTTGAGCTCATCGGAATTGGCCAACTCGAGGTAGGGCAGGTTGTCGGCGTCAATTTTGACCAGGGCAACGTCGGATTCCGGGTCCGTCCCGATAATTTCGGCTTCGTACTTGCGGCCATCGGCCAGCTCGATCTTGACTTCTTTCGCGTCCTCGACCATATGGTTATTCGTGAGGATATAACCATCCGGCGAAATAATAAAGCCGGAGCCCATCGTCGTGACAGGCCGCTGCTGTGGCCTTCGCGGCGAGCGTGGACTCGGTGTGCGAGGACCAAAGAAAAATTCATAGAGATCGTCGTCAAACGGCCATTCGCGGTATGGTGAGGAACCCCGCGAGGCGGCGACTTGTGCCTGGAGCCCAACGACGGCGGGTGAGGCGTTTTCGGCAATGGAGGAAAAGGCCGTGCCCAACTGCCGTAAGGCCGCAACGCCGTCCTTGTCCTGGGCAAACGCTGAGATCGGGGTAACGACCAGCAGGAGAAAAAGGACATAAAGGGAAGCCCGGCGGAACGAAATTCTTTTTTGTTGGTGAGTGTCAATTTGCATTTCTTACTCCTATTGGTTCGGGTTCATCAGAACAATTACAAACACTATTCTTATCGAAAAAGACGCTTATCATACGATTCTATCGCAGGAAAGTTCGTCACGCCAACCCTTTTTTGAATCCTCTTGTCCAAACCCATGCGATCCCAATCCGTTCTTTCCATAAAAAGGAACCCTGCGTAACAGATAATATGATGTTTGCGATGATTGAAGAGGCCGGGTATAATGCAAAAGACGCATAAGTGTAATTATTCGATAATTTGGAGGTTCATAACATGAAATTGCTTTGGGTTTTCAGGGCCATTTTTCTTGTCGTTGTCTCAGCGGTTATTTTCGTTAATATAAGTACGTTGGAGATCACAAAGGCAGAAAATTCTGCCAGTTTCT
>Ga0272442_10002230_pt1 | contig 28387 bp, 27 predicted proteins | sample SSMForm2O_FD_200262 | JGI IMG/M metagenome (GOLD analysis project Ga0272442, IMG submission 200262) | Marine sediment archaeal communities from Little Sippewissett salt marsh, Falmouth, MA, United States - SSM-Form-2O | ecosystem: Environmental > Aquatic > Marine > Wetlands > Sediment ...
GAGCCATATGTACTAGGGATTCCTTATTATAAGGGATAAGAATAAATGGTATACTACTAATCGCAGAAAGAAAAAGCCAACTTAACGCTGCGGTGACCATCGCACTTTTAAAATCAGCAGGATCAGCTTTTTTGAAAAAATAAAACAAAGGGAAACCAGTTAGAAAAAAAACAGCAGAGGTAATCAAAAAAGGTGCAATAGCATCAAAATCCATATGAGCACTATATTCCTGAAAATATAGGGGTACAACTAAAGCAATGAGGGTTACAAACCCAATAATAATGAATATTCCACCAAGATCTCTAAGTACACTTCTTAGATCACCCATATAGTATTAATTCTCCTATCCTAACCTTCTTTTTTAATAAAAAAATAAACATCAAGTACTTATAGATTCCTAATTTCACTAATTTTTTTATTAAGATCTTTTTTAAGATCGTCAGAAATTTTTCTCTTTGAAAAAACATCAGCATTTATTGCAATAGATATTTTATTTGCAATAGCACGTGCAATTTTACCTCTTTTATTTCTAGGTGCATTTTTAATCATCTTATGTTGAAAAATAACACCATGTTTAGGAGGTTTTCCTCCCTCCTTTTTATATCTAAAAAGAGCTTTTTCTGCACCCAAAATTTGAATAGTTGATGCAGGAAGTAAAGCCAATTTTTTGAGACCACCTGCTTTTGAAATAAGCCTAGCACCAATCAGCGGACTAATGATATCAGTAGTATTGGGCGCAATCTTTTCCATGTCTTCTTCAATTTGTTTTTCTATTTTATCCATTTCATCTTCTATAGTAGAAATAGATCTTTTTATAGACAAAATTCTTTTTTTAGAATATCTAATTTCTGACCAAGCATTATAACGTTCATATAAAAGATTAAGAATTTGAATGAAATCATCAAAAGTGTTTATCATCTGAATTACTTGAAGGTCATCTGATTCTAAATTTTTTTCAGTTTGTTTTCTAGATAGAGACAAGACTGATTTTTTAAATAAATCTCTTGGAAACTCATAATCTTCAGGTTTAATATCTATTTTTTTAAAAAAAGGATTAGTTGGATCATAGTTACCAAATCTATCCAGTCTTTTTTCGTTAACAATTATATTTTTTTTTACCCCTACTAAGATTTTTTTTTCTTCAGATAAAACTTTATAATTTTTGATTTTTTCCAATCTTTTTTCAATTTCTTTCTCTTTTTTTGGAAACAAAATTTTTGCCTTAATTTTATTCCTATCACATAAAAATGTGCCAAACCATTTTGTAATTAGATACATATTTTTCTGAAAGATGGTAATGAATTGTTTTTAATTTAATTTCCGATGTTATCATATTAATTGTATATTTGTTGAAAAAATGATTTTAAATACTACCTTTTATTTTAGGGTCCAGGTGTTAAGTTGGTAGAAATCACCACTAAAATCTCATCTTTAAATCTAAAAAACCCAACTATTCTTGCCTCAGGGATTATGGATGAAGATTACGGAAGTATGAAACGGATTTTAAAATCTGGTGCTGCAGCAGTAGTTACAAAATCTATTGGAATAAAAGAAAAAAAAGGATACAAAAATCCAACAATAATAGAATTAGAACACGGAATCTTAAATGCAATGGGGCTTCCAAACCCAGGAATAGAAAATTTTAAAGAAGAATTATCAAGCTTAAAAAAATCAAATCAACCCATAATAGTAAGCATATATGGTTCAGGTAGTAAAGAGTTCACTTTACTTGCTAAAAAAATGCAGAAATATGGAGCAGATGCCATAGAACTAAATATGAGCTGCCCACATGCAAAAGGATATGGTTTAGAAATAGGATCTGATCCAAAAATAGTAAAAAAAATAGTATCAGATACAAAAAAATCTGTAGAAATACCTGTTTTAGTAAAACTTTCTCCAAATCTAATGAACATTGTAGAGATTGCAAAAGCAGCGGAAAAAGGAAAAGCAGATGCCATAGTAGCGATAAATACAGTTAAAGCCATGAAAATAGATTTAGAAATAAAAAAACCAGTTCTCTCAAATAAAATAGGGGGATATTCTGGGCCGGCAATAAAACCAATAGGTGTAAGATGCGTATACGAAATATCACAAAACACAGAGATTCCTATAATAGGCTGCGGTGGTATAAACTGTGGAAAAGATGCTATAGAATATTTTATGGCTGGAGCAAGAGCTGTTGAGATTGGATCTGCTGTATACTATAGAGATACCGACGTATTTAAGAAGATATGTTCAGAAATAAAAGAATGGATGAAGAAAAACAATTATAAAAAATTAGAACAAATAATTGGAGTAGCACATAAATGAACTACCCAAAAATAACAGAAATAGTTGAAACAAAAAAAGAAAACAAGAATGTTAAAACTATAAAATTTAAACATTCAAAAAAAGTTATTCCTGGTCAATTTTATATGATTTGGATCCCAGATACAGACGAAATACCCATGAGTATATCGTATATCGATAAAAACATCAAAGGAATAACATTTAAAAAAGTTGGAGAGGCGACTAAAGAATTATTCAATTTAAAAAAAGGAGATAAAATTGGTGTAAGAGGACCATATGGAAATGGTTTTAAAATAACAGGTAAAAAGATATTATTTATAGCAGGTGGAACAGGTATAGCAACTATTGCTCCATCTGTAGAAAAAGCAATAGAAAAAAATATTTTCTCAACAGTTGTTATAGGTTGTAAAAGTAAAGAAGAAATATTTTTTGAAAAAAGATTAAAAAATTATGATATTGATCTACATATATGTACTGACGATGGATCATGTGGAAAAAAAGGTTTTACCACAGATATTGGAAAAGAGATACTCAATGTAGAAAAATTTTCCCAGATAGTATGCTGTGGTCCAGAGATAATGATGAAAAAAATACTTGATATAAAAAGAAACGTTCCAATGCAAGCAAGTTTAGAAAGATACATGAAATGTGGATTTGGACTATGTGGACAATGTACAATTGGAGAAGGCCTAAGAGTGTGTAAAGAAGGACCAGTATTTGATGGTGAAACTCTTAAAAAAATTAAAGATTTTGGAGTTTTTAAAAAAGATTCTTCAGGTAAAAAAATACCAATATAAAAAAAAAATTTGGAGGCAATAATTTTGGCTGTATACAACGATGAGATAATAATTAAAACAAAGGGAGAAGTTGACATAATAGATATTACTGATGAAATAAAAAAGATTATAAAAAATTCAAAAATTAAAGATGGTATAATATGTGTTTTTGTACCTGGATCAACAGGCAGTTTAACTACTATTGAATATGAACCAGGTTTAAAAAAAGATTTTCCAAAAGCATTAGAAAAAATTGTCCCTAAAAAAGAATATTATAACCATCACGAAACATGGCATGATGATAACGGTCATTCTCATGTTAGAGCAAGTCTAATGGGCCCTAGTATAACTCTACCAGTAATAAATGAAAAATTAATACACGGTACATGGCAACAGATAGTTTTTGTAGAGCTTGACACAAGAAATAGAGACAGAAATATAATTGTTCAAATAGTTGGAGAATAAATTACCATCTATTATAATGAATTCTTTCTTTTTTATATCTATTAAGTTCTTTTTGTTCTATTTCTGTGTATCCTAATGCTACAAGTGAAAAAGGCACTACGTTTTTTGGTATATTTAATATATCTCTCAAATTTTCTATCCTTTCCTCTTTAGGATATATACCAATCCAACACGCACCAAGACCTAAAGCTCTAGCAGCTATTAGAATATTTTCTGTTGAAGCACTACAATCTAAAGGAAAGTAATCTTTGAAAGTCTCAAGTTTTTTATCAGCACAAACAAGTATTGCCTTTTCAGCATTTTTTATAAATTCAGCATGCGGATGAAACTTAGGAATTTTTCCTAAAATTTTTTTATCTTCAATTATAAGAAAATGCCATGGTTGCTGATTACCAGCAGATGGTGCTAAAAAAGCTGCTTTTAGCAACTGTTTTATTATGTTATCTGATATCTTTTGACTAGTATATTTTCTAACACTCCTTCTTGTATACAAAGAGTCTAACGCTTCCATGGTATATTTATAAAAAATAGGTTTTTATTAATCTTTTGTTTAATTTATCGATTAAATCTAAAATAAATACTACTTGAATCAGGTCCACCATAACACAAATAAATTTCGTCTTTTAAAGAAAAAGTAATAATCTCTAATTTCATTGATTTAAATAGTTTTATATTCTTATTTTCCCCAGAAATAACTATTGTTTTTTCGTTGCCCAAATTAAAAAACCCTGTATCAAATCTTTTTTCTTTAAATTTTGTACCATCATCATCATAAAATATTACTCTTACTTCTCTAATATTTGATAAAAAAGGTTTTTCAAAATATAATGTAATATTCCAACTACACTTATCCAGATAAATAGCATTATCTAAAAAGTAATTAAGTTCTTTTTTATCAAAAAAGGAAAAATCTTTATCAGATATTTTTTCTCTAGAAGATGAAGGAAGATTCTCTGATAGATTATTTTTTTGCAAATAAAACCTAAAATTACTAGGATAAAGTTTGATTCTATGGTTTTTTATTCCAATCGAGTTATCATCATACTTGACAAAAAGAGTGACTGTGTATATTACAGGGTACTCTATCCTTAAATTGTTTTTTAAATCATAAATATGTTTCACATTTTTACCGTTAGCAATTTCTCCATCTTGAAAATCCCACCAGTAAGATACAATCTTTTTATCGGATTTTAAACCAGAAAGTTTAAAATCTATTGTTTCGCCAAAATATGCTTTTTTAGGAGCATTAATTATAATAGATTCAAGCTGTGGTCTTGTATTAGAAAAATTAGTGTTCAAATCATTATTTATACAGCCTGAAAAAAATGAAAATATTAAAACTATTATAAAAATAATCGAAATTATTTTTGTATATTCTTTATTTTTCATAATTTTTATCTAATTCTATTAATTTACGACAATATATATAAAATTTTACGAAAAATTATATAACATAATAAATTAACATTACTTTGTTTACTAAAATAATAAAAATGGGGAACAAATGCATAGAAACAAAATACTAGTCTATTTCATATTAATACTTCTTATTTTATCAGTATTTGTAATAAATGTTTCCTCAGATGATGCTAATTTAGCCTTCTGGAACAAAGAGTGGTCTTATAGAGAAGAAATAGATGTTCATATTGAAACTAGTGATGATAGTTCTAATTTTCAACCAATTGATATAAGCTTTGAATTTAAAGAAAAATGCTGGGCAAAAAACGAACAAGAGCACTCTATAAGAATTTGTAGTTGGGATGGATATAATTGGCATGAGTTAGAAAGTCAGATATACGATCTTAAAAAAACAGATTCCTCCTCCTTTATTAAAAAATGTTGTATTGTTTTTTTAATACCGGAATTTGCAGATGGAAATGAACGATACTTTATCTACTATGATGATGGGAAAAAACCAGCGCCAAATTACACAGATCATGTAGATTTAGAAGATTCATATTATTACTATGAACCAATAAAAGGCATATCAGCAGAAGGAGATTATTACGAAATAATAGAAGATGGTTATTGTATGTTTGGCATTGGTCAAAAAGGTAAAGTTATTCATAGAAAACTTTCTCAAACCATTATAAAACTAAAACCTGAAACAAAAGAATTTGATATAACTAAATACGATAACATTGCATCTTTTTGTTTTTCATACCATAAAGGGGAAGAATATAAAGATGAAATATCATCTGATGCGAGCCTAGTTGCAAAACAAATACTAGTAGATGGAAATTTAATGGTTGAATTTAGGATAATAAGTGAATCTGAAGAAGGTAATTTACGCACATCTAATATCTATAAATATTACTATTGTCCAACCGACGATAAAAGGATAAATGTTCATGTTAAACACGAAGTGTTAAAAGACGATAATGTTGAAGGAATAATAAATGTTGATGGCAGATACGGAGCGATTGTATCCTTCCAATTAAAAAGCGAAAAAATTGAAAAAATGAATTTTGGAAGAATATATCCCTATATGCATGTTTATAGAGAAGATGGAAAAATTCGAGAATATCAAATGAATACTGATCCAGAAGAAAAAGAGAGGGAATGGATTATCCCCTACTCCGACGACTGTGACATTGGAAAAAAAGCATGGTTTTCATATGATGAAGGTATAAAAGGTAAAGCTCAGGCAATTATTTTTAAATCAAATACAGACATAATTAAGCACGGTGAAGACAGAGACGGAATCCAGATGAAAGTCGCAGTAAATGAATACATGGATGCTCTTGGTACAGATATCGATTATGCCGCGGTAAATTTTGGAAGAAACTCTTATGAGAAGGGGGGTAACCATGATTTAGAAATTAGAAGTGGACTTACCGTGGAATATGATGCCGAATTTTTTATAACTGAGAGAGGAGGTTATGAATCTGTAGAAAATGAGGCTGAAAAATATCAAGAATTAATACAACACAGAACTATTAATGACGATGATGCTATCGATGGGGAACAAAAAATCTATACTTTAACTGTTATGCCGAAATTAACTGGACGTATTTTTTCACATCCACTCTTATCAAATATTACAGGTATTAAATTAACTTCTGTTTATGGAGAATTATATCAAAATGAAAAACTTATCTCAAAACAATTCACAACAAAACCAATCATTGGTCCCCCTTCAATAAAATTTCCGAAATTAGCTGCTGGCAACTATACTATAAAAATATATAGAGAAATTGGAAATAAATATGACTTATTTATAGGATTTAAATCAGCTGAAATTGAGAAAGATAAAACAATAGATATTTATTGTACATGGCCCAAAAAAATAAAAGTTGATTTAACAGATCAATATGAAGATGTAATCAAAGATTTTAAACTAGAACTTACAAAAGATAATGCTATTGTTGACAAACATCTTTTTTCTGATTCAAAAGATATTATTTTTACTGCTCCTGCAAACATTGGATACAATTACTATTTGAAAGGTTATTATAAGGGTTTTAACTTATTAAATGAAGAAATCAATTTTTTAAAAAGAAAACTTAGTGGAAAAGTAAATCTTTATGATTTAAATGTGGATATTCACGATCAACTTGGTTTTCCACCTGGTGTAAATTTAAACCCTTATTTAACAAGTCCAGAAATGCAAGAAACTACTAGAATACCTCCAGATGAAAACAACACGGGAAAATATATTTTTAAAAATCTCCCCTCTGCAACATACGAATTATATATTTCATATGGTAGCTATTCTAATATCAAAGAAATAAAAATTGAAAATAATAAAAAGTATGTCGACTTAGATTTTAAAGCTCTATTTAATCTTGATATAGATATTTTAGATTCCAGAGGCAACAATGTCGAAGATGAGATATACAAAGTGAATATATACAGAAATAAAATTGAAGTATACAAATCCATTTCATCAAACGAGAAAATTTCTCTACCTCCGGGAGAATATCAAATATATACTCTTTTAGACGGAGAGGCTGTAGGTTTCAAAAATATTTTATTAACAAATGACAAAGAAGTAAAAGTTGTAACAAGTATTATCCCGCTACTACCTATTCTTATAAATGTTCTAACAATAATTTTTATAATAGAAATATTAGCCGTATGTTTGTTAAAAAAGATCTCTTTTAATAGTTTACTTAAATTAATTGCAATGTCTCTAATTCTTCTCTCAATTTTTCAACCATGGTGGTATTTACACGCGGAAAACAACCAGTTAAACGCAATGATAACTACAGAACTATATATAGAGCCCCAGGTTATGATTGATAAGATAAGTTACAATGATAACGAATTCTTCGATTTAGCAACAATCCCTGAGATGTTTACTGATTTTGTAGGAATATTATTATTTATCATAATTTCAGGTCTTATATTACTTGGAATAAGTTTTTTACCAAATATATTATTGAAAAGAAGATTTGCTATGATATTAATTGTAGCTAGTGTAATATTTTTAATACTAGTTGCAGCTGCATTTTACTTAGGAATGTCAAAATTAGCAGAACTGAGTTTAGGAAGTATGAAAGGACAGGATTTACTCAATGTCGATCTACCGACTAGAGCAAACGTTCCAATGAACGCAACATGGGGACTAGGTCCAGGTTTCTATTTATGTATAATAGCTGCTTTAATTGCATTATCAGGTGGGCTAATCGATCTTTTTAAGAAAAAAAGCTGGTTTAACAAATTTTTTAAAAAAACTTAATCTAAATTTTTTATTCGTTTAATTCCATTGATTTTTTTTATTATCGCCAATACCGGATTTGGGACAAGATCCCGCCATTCTTCATTATTCTTAATCCTTTTTCTAATATTTTTACCAGAAAGATGTTCACCGTCAAAAATAGGTGTATCTACTACTTTGTAACCTTTTTTTTGAAAAAGCTCTTTGGTAAAATCATTGTTAGATGCAACTACTTCAAAATCTGAAAATATTGATAAAACATGGTCGACCCATTTAGGTGGATTATGGATATCTGGAATATCAATAATCTCATATTCTGATAAACTTTCATTCTTCAAAGTTTTTTCAATCATTCTTTTTCTTTCCTCAGAACTAAATGGATTTTTAGAAATATTTTTATATTGAGATGATCCAATACCAATAACTATTTTATCATATTTTTCAAGGAGATACTTTATAACTTTTAAATGACCTTTGTGAAAAGGTTGAAAACGACCTATAAATAAAACTTTCATACAAATAGACTTAATAAAATTAGACTAAAAAAAGGTTATTAATTATCTTTAGTATTAATATTTTTATCATGTTTACTATTTGAACTATTTGCTGTGTTAACCTTTTTTTCTGATTCAAGCTCTACTTTTGCTGATATATCCAATGGTTTTAACGCTTTTAGTTTTTTTAGTAGCTCTTTTTTGCCTTTTCCCTCAAGGGCATACTTAATTACTTCGGGAAGAGTAGAAACAGGTATTACTTCTACTTTATCAACAAATTTTTCCTCAATTAAAACATCATTAAGATTTGATTTAGGAATTATCACCTTTTTTATACCAGCTTTCGCTGCTGCTTCAATTTTTGCTGTTGCACCACCAATAGGAAGAACAGTACCTCGGATACTCAATGAACCAGTCATAGCTATATCCTGACGAACAGGAATATCCTCCATAGCTGAAATAACTGATGTTATAACAGAAAGACTTGCTGAATCCCCTTCAACACCTTCATAGGTTCCAATAAACTGAATATGAATATCATGTTTAGAAATGTCGCGTCCCATGTATTTTTTTATAATTGCAGAAATATTAAGTACCGATTCTTTAGCGATTTCACCGAGTTTACCTGTTGCAATTACTTTACCTTCAGATTGAGAACCAGCAGGAGTTACATCAGCAACAATAGGAAGCACAAGACCAGAAAACTCGCTCATACTAGGATCTGCAGAATGTACTGCGAGTCCATTAACAACTCCAACCTCTGCACCGGTTGTCTTAAAAGAACGATATTCCTGGCGTCTTTCTAATGCTCTATCAACCACCTGATGTTCCAGTGATTTTGCTATCTTTTTAGCTTCTAAAACATGATCCACCGTCACAAATTTTTCCTTTTTTTCATAAGCAATATCACCTGCTGAACGTACAAGCCCACCGAGTTCACGCAGACGAAGAGAGAGTTTTCCTTTCCTACCTGCTCTTCTCTGTGCTTCATGAATAATTTCACCGACAGCATCTCTATTAAAATGAGGGATTTTTTTATCTTTGTCTATCTCTTGGGCTACAAAACGTATTAGTTTTTTACGATTTTCATCGCTATCATCCATTGAGTTATTTAGATATACTTCATATCCATAACCTCTTATACGTGAACGAAGAGCTGGATGCATACCTTTTAAAGCATCAAGATTACCAGCAGAAACAAGAATAAAATCACAGAGAGCTGGTTCAGTTTTAACCATAGCGCCAAAACTCCTCTCAGACTGCCCCGTAATCTGAAATTTTTTCTCCTGGATCGCGGTTAAAAGATGTTGTTGCGAAGGTAAACTCAATGTGTTAATCTCATCAATATATAAAACTCCTTTATGGGCTCTATGAATAGCACCTGCCTCAACTAATTGATGAGGAGGGGTTTCAAGGCCTGCAGATTGAAACGGATCATGACGTACATCACCAAGAAGAGCACCTGAATGTGCTGCTGTAGCATCGATAAAAGGTGGTGAATCCTCTTCATCATGAGCAACAAGAATCTTTGGTACATTATTAAGGGTATTACGCTGCATTAAAGCGCCTCTTGAAAAAATCAGAAAAATAAATATTGCTCCAATTATCCCAAAGAAAATATACTCAGGATGAGCTGCTGCGTTTTCTACACCCATAAGGACTTCCCAAAAAGCAGCGATAAAAGAAACTGCAACAATTAAAAATGCAAACCATGCAATAAAAGTACTTTGTTGTTCTTTTTTCTTTTTTGCTTCTTTTCTTTGTTCTTTTACAATTTTATTTGCCTTTCCACCTGGAACCACTCTAATATGAGGCGTATTTGAATCTTCAGCGTTAGGATAAGCAATTATATCTTCAAGTTCTTCTTTTGGTAGAAAAGCAGTCATGGCGCGGGCGACCATTGATTTTCCTGTACCTGGATCACCTATGAGCATTACATGTCTTTTCTGCTCAGCTGCCTTTCTGACAATATCAACAGATCTATCTTGACCAATAACTTGATCTAGGAGCAGATCTGGAACTTTTATGTCCTCTGTGGTTTTAAAATCCTGTTTTTTAATCCACTTGGGTATATGTTCCATCTCATATTTTTCAGAAGTTTTCTTTTCTTTTTTATTTGAAGTATTTGAATCTCCTTTTTTAAAGTCTTTGTCTTTTTCTTCTATCAATTTGTCCACCATTTCATCAACAGAGTTATCTGACACAGTAACACACAATTATATAATTTTTCATACAGTTGTATAAAAGGGTTATATATCAATTTTTCTTTTAATACATTATATTAGCATATAAATATCAAAATAATGTGAAATGTAGTAAAATTTATATAAACTAATTAACTGTGTTTTTTATCTTATTATGGGCGGAGGAGAAAAATGGTTAATGAAAACCCAAATGAAGAAATAATGTTGAAAGTTGTAGGAATATCTTTTATTATAGGTATTGTGATAACTCTATTAATTGGCATATATCAAGGCTGGTCAATCGAACAAGGTAGAAATTTTATTGAATATGAGGAACTAGGAGGTTTAATAGCATGGATTCTCGCTTTGATAGGTATTATAGTAGGTCTTTTAGCAATATCTGGAAAAGGAACAATTACCAAATCTGAAACTCCAGGATATCTAATAGCTGGAATCGCTCTTATTATCATGTATGCGGCATTTCAAGATCAATCTATCTCATCAATTGGACCGTATCTTGGGTCAATGCTTCATGGTATCTCTGAGGCACTAGCTATATTTGTGGCACCTACAATAATTATTCTTGCAATAAAAAATATATATGATATGGGAAAAGACGTCTAAATCTCTAACCATATTTTTTATTTTATTAAATACCATATAAATAAAAAAACAATTCCTATTATTACAAATATAATCCACAGGATATAAAGAATTTTTATTCTAACAAGCCATTTAACTTTTTTTTCAGGTGTATCAAAAAAACGACCAATTAAAGGGTCACTCTCTAAATCATTCATATTTCCAACCTAATCTTTCTGGAGAAGTGCTTTAATCCTTTTTCTCCTAACAAAATCCTCTCTTTCTCTCTCTTCAAGTTGCATTTCAATATATCTCCTAGTAGATTTAAGTTTTGGAATCAAATTATTTTCAAGAACATTCACCCTGCGTTTTGTCTTTTCAATCTCACTTGACATAGAATGAACACTACTTTCTAAATCAGCTAGATTAGCAATTTTTAAAATAATATCCTTAAAATTTTTTTGCGCATCATCAAATTTTGCTGATGTTTCCAAAAAACCATATTTAAAAGTTAGATCTTTTTTCAAATTTGAGGTATCCACAACAGGTATTTTTACACCCATAATATTATCTTTTTTCAGATCTATTTCACCAATATCCTCTGTTAGTTCGGAGAGCTCTTCTACTCTATCTTCCCCTATCACCATCTCTGCTTGAATTAATGAATCAAAAGCCTTTTTTAAATCTTCATTTACCTCTTTATGAAGTTTTTTTCTTTTATCAATTATTTTAAAAAATTTTTCAACTAAAGCATCTCTTTTTTCTTCAAGTAGTTTATGTCCTTTTTCAGCTAATGATAACTTTTTTCGAATTTCAAGTAGTGCCATCCGTGTGGGTTTTACCCCCTCCATTACTTGCTCAGACATATATATTACTCTTCAGTTTCCTCTTCTGTTTTATCAATATAATATTTCTCTATAAATTTCTCATCAATTTTTTTGAGCTCAGATTTAGGGAGATTTGAAAGAAGTTCCCAACCTATAGTAAGAGTTTTTTCTATGCTCCTATCCTCGTTTATATCTTGTCTTACAAACGCTTCTTCAAACTGTTTTGCAAAATTTAGATATTTTCTATCACGTTCTGATAAAGCATCTTCACCAACAATTGCAACTAAGTCTCTTAAATCAACACCTTCAGCATACGCTGCATATAACTGATTACTAACTCCAGCATGATCCGCTCGAGTTCTTTTTTCACCTATGCCTCGATCCATAAGCCTAGATAAAGAAGGAAGTACAGCTACAGGCGGATAAATATTTTTTTTATCAAGACTTCTCTCTAAAACAATTTGACCTTCAGTGATATACCCAGTAAGATCTGGAATGGGATGTGTGATATCATCATCTGGCATAGAAAGCATCGGAATCTGTGTGATTGATCCTTTTCTACCTGAAATCCTTCCTGCTCTTTCATAGATCATAGCAAGATCGGTATACATATAACCCGGATAACCTCGTCTTCCAGGGACTTCCTCTCTAGCAGCAGCAATCTCACGTAACGCTTCAGCATAATTAGTTAAATCAGTAAGAATAACTAAAACCTGCATATCAAGATCAAAAGCTAGATACTCTGCACATGTTAAAGCCATACGTGGTAAAATAATTCTTTCAATAGTTGGATCATCAGCTAAATTTAGAAACATGACAGTACGTTCAAGTGCACCAGTATTTTCAAAATCACGAATAAAAAGATTTGCTTCTTCAAAAGTGATCCCCATAGCACAAAATACAACCGCAAATTTTTCTTGTTTACCAAGAACCTTTGCTTGCCTAGCGATTTGTGCAGCTAGTTTATTATGAGGAAGACCAGAACCAGAAAAAATAGGAAGTTTCTGACCACGAACAAGTGTATTTAAACCATCTATAGTTGAAATCCCTGTTTGAATAAATTCCCGCGGATACTCCCGAGAATAAGGGTTGATCGGGCTGCCGTTGATATCAAGCCTACTATCTGGTATAATCTGAGGTGCATCATCAATAGGATTTCCAGTTCCATCAAAAACACGACCAAGCAGATCTTTACTCACACCAAGTTTCATTGTTTCACCAATAAAACGAGCTGAGGTTTTATCAGTATCAAGACCTTTTGTTCCCTCAAAAACTTGTACTACTGCTTTATCAAGAAAAGCTTCTAGAACCTGGCCGGTTCTTTCTTCACCCGCAGATGTTCTAATTTTTACTACTTCATTGTATGCAACATCTTCGATACCCTCAACTATCATAAGAGGACCTGCAACTTCAGTGACCGTTGTATATTCAATTTCTTTTTTCCCCATCTATTTCACCTCGTTAATTAAGGATTTAATTTCTTTTTCTAAATCCTCTTCAATTTTTTTGGATCTTTTTTCAAATTCTTCATTTGGAATAGTTTTCAGTCGAGCTATATTTTCTCTAGATTTCATAGAGATTATATCATCTATATGAACACCATCAGAAATTGCTTTTTTTGTTTCATCACTGTATTTAAGCATGAGTTTAAGCATCTCATATTGTTTTTTACCGGGACAATAAGTATCAACGTCATGAAAAGCGCTCTGTTGCAAGAAATCTTCTCTTATAATCTTTGCACTCTCTAATGTTATTCTTTCATTAGAAGGAAGTGCATCAGGTCCGACAAGTTTAACGATTTCTTGTAACTCTGATTCCTTTTGTAAAAGTGCTACAGCTTTATTTCTAAGATTAAGCCAGCTGTCACCAATATTTTTGTTCCACCAGTTTTTTATTTCATTTAGGTAAAGTGAATATGATTTTAACCAATTGATAGATGGAAAATGTCGTCTGTCAGCTAAATCAGAATCTAAAGCCCAGAAGACCTTTACAATTCTAAGAGTATTCTGTGCGACAGGTTCAGAAAAGTCTCCACCAGGCGGAGAAACTGCACCCATAACTGAAACAGAACCTTCTTTATCTTTTGAACCAAGTAACTTTGCACGACCTGCTCTCTCATAAAATTCTGCTAGTCTACTAGCTAAATAAGCAGGATATCCTTCCTCACCCGGCATTTCTTCAAGACGACCAGATATCTCACGCATCGCTTCAGCAAGTCTACTCGTGCTATCAGCCATTAACGCTACATCATAACCCATGTCACGGTAATATTCAGCGATAGTTATTGCAGTATAAACACTAGCATCACGAGCAGCAACAGGCATATTAGAAGTATTTGCTATAAGAACAGTTCGCTCCATCAACGGACGGCCGGTTTTAGGGTCTTTAAGCTCTGGAAATTCTCTTAATACGTCTGTCATCTCGTTTCCGCGTTCACCACATCCAACATATACAACTACTTGAGCATCACTCCATTTAGCTAGCTGATGTAATGTTACAGTCTTTCCTGTTCCAAAACCTCCGGGGATCGCAGCGGTTCCGCCTTTTGCTATTGGAAAGAAGGTATCAATTACACGTTGGCCAGTAATAAGTGGAAGGGTTGGATCCTGTTTTTTATCAACAGGTCTTGCTTTTCTAACAGGCCATTTCTGAAGCATTTGGATTTTTGTTTCACCATCATTGGTTTTTATTGTTGCAATATCATCTTCAATTGTATAATTTCCAGATTTAACAATTGATTTAATTTCACCAGAAATATTTGGAGGAACTATCACTCTATGTGTAATAATTGATGTTTCATCCACTTCACCAACAACATCACAAGGTTTAACCTTATCACCTTTTTTTAATACGGGTTTAAACTTCCATTTCTTTTTTCTATCAAGAGCAGGTACCTCAACACCTCGCTCAATAAAATCGCCAGTTTTTTCTTTAACAGCCGGAAGAGGTCTTTGAATTCCATCATAAATACTTGTAATAAGACCTGGCCCAAGTTCAACTGATAGAGGTTCACCTGTAGAAATTACTTCTTCACCAGGTTTTAAACCATTTGTTTCCTCATAAACCTGAATTATTGCGTTGTCCTGTTTTAGCCTAATGATTTCACCGATAAGATTTTCTTCTCCAACCCTAACAACATCATACATTTTGGCGCCCCGCATACCATCTGCTTCAATGACCGGGCCGGAGATACGGACGATTTTTCCTTTGCCTTTTTTAACCATAAATTTTTTCCTCCAAATTAATTTCATTTATTTATTTCAATACCTACTGCTTTTTTAATTAGATTTGAAACATAATCAATATGATCTTTTCTATGTCCTTTTTTATCTGGAATTTCTACAATTATTGGTACTGAATTTCTTATTCTAAAATCTTTTAGATATCTATCAAGATCTTCAGCAATTTTTTCAGTTATAAGTAGAATTGCGATGTCATCTTCATCTTTGATTTTATTAAAAGTTTTTAATAGACCATCATCGGGCGTGTATATTTTTTTTACACCAGCAAGCATAAAACCTGTAGCTGTATCTTTGTCACAAAGTGCTGCTATTTTCAAATACTTGCCTCCTTAATGATTAATTCCTTTATAAGTTCGGATCCAAGATTCTCTGCTATACCTTTTGAAATAACCTTTAAATTTCTAATTTCAAATTCTTTACTAACAAGAAACCTGATAGTTGGACCAATTGTTCCAAAATTGTTTTGAGAAATATTTTTAATATGTTTTAGATAAACTCGATCCAAGGCATTTTCAAATATTTGGACAGATTGTTCTTTATTATATTTTTCAATTGAGTCTTTGAGTTCATTGTAATATGATGTACCTTCAAGGCTAGATAATGCTTGAGAGATTGAATCAGCATCTGCTAGCTCTTCAAATTTCCATTTAGCAATTTCTCTACCTTCAGATAAAAAAAGTTTCTGGATCTTTTCTTTTTCATAACCCATTTGTTTTGCTCTTAAAACGTTTTTAATATTATTTATATCGATAAACCTTTTAATAAACTCATTTTTTGCTTTGTCACATTTATAGGGAACTTTAACATTTATTAGTTTTTCAAGATAGTATTTATCTATTGTTCTATCAAGTGCCAAATAATCTAATTCTTCCTTAGAGATTTCTTCAGCGATCTCATTTGAAAAACCATAGTTTTTAAGTATATCTACTAGATCCTTTTTCTCTGCATCCATAATTTTAGACAACAATTTTTTATTATCTCTAAAAATTGTTCGGTCTATACTTTTATTGCTAACATTGTCATTAACAAGTTTGTTTTTTAGTTCTTTTTTTATAAGATAAAAATCATTTTTCTCTAGATAAGCATCGAAAAATCTGTTCATTTTTTTTGAACTATCTTTTTTCATCATGCCCAAAGTTTCTCTAAAATTTTCATCGAGAGATTGTTGTATCTCCTTAGTTTTTACTCCTTTTATTTCATAGTCTTTTGATGAATTTAGTTTCTCAATAAAACTATCTATATTTGGGGTGTCCGCCAATGAACTAAGGTTTTTTTCCTGAATATAGGGGTTTCCTATTGTCTCATATTTTGCGTTAGGATATACAAATTTTATGTAGGAGGAAAAAGGACGTGCTAAAACTGCGATAGATAATGCTATCACACCTACAACAATTATCCAGAACGGATAATTATTTGGATCCATTATTATATCAATCATGTATATCTCCTAACTATTATTTTTTATGAGAATAGGATTTTTCCTACTTTGTTTCTAATTTTTTGTTTTTCTCTTTTAATTATTCCTTCGAAAGTATTATCAACTGTGATTTTTCCGTCTTTACTAGTGATTATTATTCCACCAATTGACTTGATTTCACCTGCAATATCAAGACCAAGTTTTTTTGCAATTTCTTTATCCTGAATTCTAGAAATATATACTCTTTTTTCACCAGAAATCGTCTGCATTCCTTTTTCCATCAGGTTTTCACAGATGTGTTGATATTCACTTTTAGAAAAGTTTTTTAGTTTTTCTAAAGCCTTATAAAAACACTTATCTATCATCTCTTCTCTTTCATTCATAAGTTTTCTATTTAATTCTTGGTGTGCCTGTGAAATCAATATTTTTTTCTCATTCTCTGCTTCTTTTTTCCCGTGTAGTTTTATTTTATCTACTTCTTCTTCAGATTTTTTCTTAGCTACATTATTGATTTTTTGTATCTCTTCATCTGATTCTTTCTCGATTTTTTTGATTTCTTTTTCTGAATCTTTTTTTATCTGCTCAATTATCTTTTCAGCTGACATGTTCTCAGATCTCGATTTTATTATCCAAGAAAACCAAGTCCCACCATCAGAAGTATTCCAACTAGAAGACCAAATATTGCAATAGTTTCTGGCATAACAGTAAATATAATTCCTTTTGATGCAACATCCGGATTTCTTCCAACCGCACTTATTGATGAGGACGCAACCATACCTTGGTTTATTGCAGATGTTCCAGTTAGACCAACTGCAATTCCAATCCATATTGCACCAAGACCTTGCACTGATTGAATTGTTACATCTCCTCCGCCAAGAAGCCCTGCACCCATCATAAGTAAAATCGCTGTCAAAAGACCGTATACGGACTGTGTCATTGGTAAAACCTGTAGAATTAAACACTTACTAAATAAATCAGGTTTTTCAGCAGTCACAGCTACAGCTGAAGATCCAGCTAAAGCTAGACCTATCGCTGAACCAATTCCTGCGATACCAATTGCAAGAGCGCAACCTAGTATCACCATTGATTTATTCTGATCGCTTTCTTCTGGTGTTATATCTTCTTGTGCAAATGCTAACGAGCTACCAAAAATTAAGAATACTGTTAGCAAAAATGCATATATTGCTATTTTTCTTTTTATTTTCATTTCTTTTTCCTCCATATTTAATCTATTTCTTCATCAATTTTTGTATATTTTCTTTTTATTTTAAAAGGTGAAAACTCATTTCCACCTCCTTCATAAAATCTGTTGAAAAATTCAACATATTGAAGTCTAAGTGAATGAATTCCAGCACCAAGTGCTTGAAGACCAAGATTGATCATATGTGCAAATATAACAATAATTATTGTAATTATAAAACCAATAAATGGTATCATTTCACCAAGAAGTTTTGCTACAACATTAAAGGCTAGAGCCATACCGGCTGTTGCAAGACCAAGTGCGAGAAGTCTAGCATATGAAAGCCAATCACCTACATAACCTGTTATATCAAAAAAACCAATTGGACCTGAGCTTATTAAAAGTTGAATAAAACCAATTATTGCAAGTATTATGCCTATATAAATAACAGTTTGAGTAAAATTTATGCCTAAAATCGAAGAACCAATTAGAATTCCACCGCCTAACTGCAGAGGAATCCAGCAGGATTTCCCAGTTAAAAAATCCTTATATTTTTTATCTTTTAGAGTTTGTATTAAACTCAAAAGTATTCCAACATTAAGCTGGATTAATCCAAATACTAATGCAAGTACAAGAATCGAAATAGGGTCTTTTATTGGATCAACAAGTGGTTTAAAATGTATCCCAAACAAATGGAAATCATAGAGAAGTGCTTCTTCGTTACCATATATGAATAATGGAACAAGATTTCCAAAGAAGCCATTTGTTAAAATCCCAAATGTAAAAGTAACAAGGCCCATCCATAATCCCATAAAAGACCAGTTACGAAACAATGAACTATGTGTTCCAAGTTTAAAATAACCATACAATGATAATATTAAAATTACTAAACCATATCCTGCATCACCAAGCATTATTCCAAAAAATAAAATAAAAAATATTCCCATAATAATAGTAGGGTTTATTTCTCCATATTTTGGTAGAGAAAACATTTCAACAAGACCTTTAAACCCTTCAGCCCATTGAGGTGTTTTAATGTATGTTGGTGGTTTATCTGGATTTTTTGAAGGAGTTTTAAAATCAAAAATTACATTATTGTCGGATGATTCTTCAATAATTTGTTTTACTTTTTCTTTATCTTTTCCAAGGATCCATCCTTTTATTATATATGTATAATTAGTCTTTGTAAAATTTTTTGATATTTCTCTTCTAGCTTTTTCAAGTTGGATCTCTTCTCTAATAGAAAAAAGCTCGTTTAATTGTTTTTTTGAATATTTTTTTAAATCACTATTTATTTTTTTTCTTTGTGATTTTATATCGTTAACTTGTTGATTTAAATTTTTTAACGTTTCATTTGGTTTTCCAGATACGTCGCCTAAACTAAATTCATCAATATATGTTCTTGATATTTTCTCTATTTTTTCTTTATTTGATATATGAGAAACAATTAGAACAGACCAAAAGATTTTTTTCCCTATTTTAAAATTTTTTTCATAAACCTCAGCTGTTTTTAATTCTTGGATTTCCTTTTTAAGTTCATCTAAATCAAATGTTATTCCTGCTTTTATGATCAAAAATTCTGACTCTTTTATATTTGATACGTCAAAATCAAAATCTTTTAAATAACTAATTTCTTCAATTTGATTTTCTATTTTTTCTTTTTTTTCATTAAGTTTTTCAAGTTCATTTTGTTTTTCTAGTATACTACTTTCAATATCGTCAAGAACTCCTTCAGTATACGAATATAGTTCATCAAGAGAACTTTCTTCTATAGTTTTTATTTCTGGAAGTTCAGGGTTTAAAATAGATTTTATACCTGTTCTTTTAGTTTTCACTCTTCTCAGGATGCTTATGAGACGGGACAATCTCAGTTCGTAGTTTGCCAGAGTTTCAGCTTCAAAATGAGTTTCACATTTTTCTGTTTTTTTTAAAATCTCTGGTTCTTCTTTAGAGATATTTATTATCTGCATCAATCCAGATTTATGAAGACTTTTTATTATATCATCTAAATAGTTTTGATGTAAAACTATTGTCGTCTTTTTCATTGATGCAGGAAAAAGTATTTTTTACCCCCCTTTTTTAACTTCCTCAATAATTATATCTACAGATTTAGATGTTTTCTTATTAGATATTTTTTTGATATTTTCAATTTCTTTTTGGGTTTGTTTTTTTATTTTTTTAATCTCTTCTTCAGCATCTTTTTTTGTTTTTTCTTTTTGTTGTTCTATATTTTTTTTTGCTTTGATTATATTTTTTTCTTTTTCTTTTTCCGCGTCTTTTTTGGCTTTTTCAATATTTTTCTCTGCCTTTTTTTTTGCTAATTCAATTTTTTGAAGAGATTTTTCTTCTGCTTCTTTTATTTTTTCTAGGAAATTAGGTGGCATCTGTGTTACCCGTATTAAAAGCTTGTTTATTATAGTTTTTATAGATTGTAATACAACTAATTAATTATGACTTATTCAAGAATCTTTTTGAATAACCTTTTTTGATTATATGCCCCAAAATTTATCTGTTTTTCTTTTGATTTGGGTAATCTGTTCTAAAACATCTTTTTCGTCAGGATTTAAAACATCGATATCTCTAAGTTTTTTAGCATCCTCAGGAGGTATATCAGTATAAAGTATATCGTTACCCTTTATCTGTCTTCCAACAGTTACACCTTCTATTGAAATAGCTACTTCTTCTCCTTGTATTGCTTCATCAACAGTTTTGTTATCTGATTGAATACTTTTTATTCTACCTATCACTTTTCCATTTTCCTTAAAAAGTTTGATACCTGATCTGATACGTCCTGCTAAAACTCTAACACCTATTACAGCTGGATGATTTACCCTGAAAACATATTCTGGTAGAAACTTAACTTTCCCGGGATGTATATAATCTTCTCTTCTTTTTTGTTCGATCTCTGCTTTTTTCTTGACTAGCCATTCATCATAGTTTTCCATTATTGTATAAATAACATCTTCATCAAAAACAGTAACATCCATCTCATTTAGTTGTTCTTTTGCCTCAGGTAAAACCTTTATATTAAAAGCAAAAATTATTTTATTTAATGGATCATTTGTGGCATCTGCCTCTATGATATCTCTTTTTGATAAATTTCCTATTTCTGCTTTTCTAATTTTTATTCCTTTATCTCTAGATTCTTTAATTAACGCTTCTAATGAGCCTATTGTATCAGCTTTGATTAAGATTCCTTGTTCATCCAACTCAAAATCAATTTTAGTCTGTTTTTTTATTTCAGATACTATGTCCTCTTCATTTTCTTTTTTAAAAACGCGTATAGGTGCTCCTGGTATCACATTTTCCAAATCCGGAGATACTATCTTTATACCACTAGCAGCATGAACCTCTTTTACCGAATCAAATCTCTCTCTTGGATCCCTTATTTCATCCATAGGCTTAGGTTTCAACAAAGCTCTAATTCTTGTTATGATAGGCTCGTCTAATGTACCAATAACAATTTCATCATCGTTTCTAATCGTTCCGTTATAAATTATTGTATCAATCGTCTTACCAAGACCTATTTCCTCTTTTACCTCAAGAACTGTTCCTTTACCCGGCCCACTTTCTATCTGAAGTTTTTCCTCTAAAAATCGCTGAGCAAGACCCACAAGAACCATCAAAAGTTCAGGTACTCCTTCTCCTGTTTTAGCTGAGATTGGGATAATACCAATTGTTTTTCTAAAATCAGATATTTTATAATATAAATTTGCGCTAATCTTGTTTTCCGATAAATTTCCAATCATTTCATACATGTTTTCTTCAAAAACGTTTTTTACATTTGTCCTTTGATTTTGAATACGTTTACTTGCAATGCTATCAAGTTTTTGCCAACCAGATATAGAATCGATTTTATTTGCAGCAAGTATAAAAGGTGTTTTGTAATTTTTCAAAATATTTATAGATTCATATGTCTGAGGTTTAAACCCCTCTGTCACATCAACAATAAGAATTGCAATATCTGCAAGAGAACCACCACGAGATCTAAGAGTTGTAAATGCGTGGTGACCGGGGGTATCAATAAACAACAAACCAGGAAGTGAAAATTTTTTCCCTTTTAAAAGATCCCCACATAAACTACGTATCGATTCAATTGGAACCTCCGTTGCCCCTATATGCTGGGTTATTGCACCCGATTCACGTGCCGCAACTGTAGATCCGCGTATAAAATCAAGTAAAGTTGTTTTACCGTGGTCAACATGGCCGAGGACACTAACAATAGGTTGTCTAGTATATTTAAGAGGAGCAGACATATTATCACCAGTGCGTGAAAATAATGCTCCCTTTATAATGTTTATTGATTATGATTGAAGTTAAAAATATTTGATTCTCTCTTACAAAAAACAATATTACCCATTCTACTTTTTTTCTCTGCATAATCCTGGTTTTGAGTAGTAATTATACCAGCCTTTGATAGTATCCTATACTTCCAGATAAACATGTTTTCTTCCTCAATTTTAAAACTGGAAAAAACCTTTTTTCTTTATAAACTTGAAAAGCAGGTAATTGAAAGTATAAAAAAAATAATTATTTATATTATCATTTTAATCAAGATTTAGTTACTTTTTTATTTTTTTTAAATAAACTTCCAATAAATAATTTAGCCCATGAAAAAGAAACAATAGAACCAATCAAATTAGCAAATACTAGACCCCACCAGACACCTGTTAAACCCATAGAAAAGATACAACAAAAAATTGTAGCTAAAATTGGTGAAAGAATAATAGTTCTTAATAGAGTCGCAATTAATGAATATAAACCTTTTCCAGCCCCCTGAAACATAGCGGATGCTGCAATACCAAAAGCAGCACCAGGATAGAACAAAACTGTAATTTGTAAAAACATTGTAAGATTTTCTGTAAAAATTATATCAGCATTTGATGAAAATACAAGGGCTATATAAGGAGCTAATAAAAATACAATTAATGCAAGAAGTAATTCGATTATAAAACCTGTCTTTGCTGAATACATAAACGCTGTGTTAAGCTTTTTATAATCCATCTGTCCAAAAGCAGCGCCTGTTACTGAAGTAACTGCTGTTGCCATACCAAGTAATGGGAGAACTCCAATCATTACAACTCTCCAACCTGTATTATATATCCCTACACCATCTTCTCCTCCACCAGCAAGACCAATGATTACAATCATTGCAATCATTGTAACAGACATTGATAGTTGTTGAATTGAAGCAGGAAGACCTACCCTAAAAATATCTTTTAAAATTTCTCCTTTAAATTTGAAATCTTTAAATTTAAATGTGACAAATGTATCTTTTCTAAAAAATAACCAATATAAAATAATTGCTGCAGTAACAGCCATTGAAATTACAGTTGCAAGCGCTGCGCCTACAACACCCAGTTTAAATGTATAGATAAAGAATGGATCTAAAGCGACATTCAAAAATGCTCCAAACATCATCGCAATCATTGCTCTATTTGCATCTCCTTCGGCACGTAAAATTGCTAATGCAACATTAATAAAAAATGTAAAAATACTGCCTGCAAAAATTATTCTACCATAAGAAGTTGCCATATGAACTGTTTCTTTAGCTCCAATGGATAAAAAAATTCTGTCAGCAAGTCCAAATAATATCAGGGTAAACACAAGAGAAACAATTATAGTAATGATTATCGAGTGAATTGCAACATTATCAGCCCCTTTTTTATCATCTGAACCGATTCGACGTGATATTGCTGAACCGCCGCCTATTCCAAGACCTGTAGATATTGCAATTATCATCATGTAAAAAGGCATCACAAATCCAACTGCATCAAGAGCATTAGTTCCAACTTCTGCTACAGTGTCTGATGTAAAAATGTCCTGACCAAAGCCAGAAACCCATAAAGCATCTACAAGATTATAGATAGTATGAGCAGACATTGCAATAATCATTGGAATTGCTAGTTTTTTAATTGCTTTTTTTGGCTCACCAAGTAAAGTGTCAACGCCTTTTGTTTTATTGTTTTTCACGCAAGCCATGACAATAACAAAGTTTATTTCAAGTTTTTGATTTAGTCTTATATGGGAATTAATCATGAACGAAAAAATAAATCAAGGAGAACTCGCACCAGATTTTTGTATGCCAGATCAAAACAAAAAAAATGTTTGCTTAAAAGATTATAAAGGAAAAAATGTGGTACTTTACTTTTATCCAAAAGACAACACTCCAGGATGTTCATTAGAAGCTATGACGTTCACAAAATACAAACCAGAATTTGAAAAACATAACACTACAATTTTAGGAATCAGTAAAGATAGTTGTGATTCACATAAAAAATTTATAGAAAAAAAGAATCTTAATTTAACACTTATCTCTGATGAGGATAAATATATACATAAGAAATATGGTGTATGGCGTAAGAAAAAATTTATGGGAAAAGAATTTATGGGTACTGTTAGAACAACTTTTTTATTAGATGAATCTGGTAAAATTAGAAAAATTTGGAATAATGTTAGAGTTAAAGGCCATATAGAAGATGTCTTAGACAAGGTAAGAAAATTATCTGAAAAATAATTATTTTTCTTCCATATCCTTTAAATATATGTTCTGTTATTCCACTTTTTACTATGGCATTATGGCAAGGTAAATCAAAAAGAAGTAAGACTGGTAGAAGAATTCGTTACCATCGTGGTAAAAGAAAATTTGAAATAGGACGAGAAAAAAATCTTACAACTATTGGCCCTATATCATTGAAAAAAGTAAGAACTAGAAGCAATAATAAGAAGATAAACGCTAAAACTGTAAATGAAGTTTATCTTATTGATCCAAAGACCAACAAAACAAAAAAAACTGAGATAAAATCTGTTTTAGAGAATAAAGCAAACATTCACTATGTAAGAAGAAATATTATAAATAAAGGAGCCATAATTGAAACTGAACTAGGGAAAGCTAGGGTTACCTCTCGACCTGGACAAACAGGAATAGTTAACGCTGTATTACTTTCTAAATAGATTTTTGGGAGATTATATGGTCTCTAGAGGCGAAGAAAAATTTGTAATATATCCAGTTTATTTTGATAAAAAGTTATCTAGAAGAGATGGTAGAAAAGTTTCAAAAAAATATGCTATTGAAAAACCATCTGTTGATGATATTTTTAACGCTGCAAAGTCACTTGGTTTAAATCCAAGGATCGAAAAAGAAGCATCCTACCCTGGTAGACATTGGAAAAACGAAGGTAGAATAATTGTTGATGAAAAAGATTCTAAAATCAAAATATTAATCCAAATTGCTAAAAAATTATAAATGTTAAAAAATAATTTTATATATAATAAAAATCATATAATATTATCGTTCTATGGCAAATAAAAAAAAATCGCTAGAATTATTTATTCTAATATTTACAATTATAATCATTATTTTTTTAGCAACAATATTTATTACAAATGTTAAAAATAATGAAGAAAAATTTTATGATGTTGATACTCCAAAAGAAAAATCTCTAGAAAATTTAACAAAACCTAATATAACAATTACAAAAAAAATAGAATTTTCTAAACCTAATCTTCAGAAAAAAGGTAGGTACCTGAAAATTATAGATGAAAAAGCAACTTCTTATACAATGGAAGAAGGCAATATCAGAGCACCAGTATACTCTGTAACCTTTAGATTACCTTTAAGAACAAAAATCTATAATTTCTCATTTAAACACTCAAAAGTTAAAACAATTTCAATTGATAACAATATTAAAACACTTTCATATCCAATTATTACTCTATCAACAGAGGAAAATAAAATATTGTATTTTCAAAATAAAGAAAATTCAAAAGTATATCCATCTAACTGGTATAACATAACATATGGTGGTGGTATTTATAACAATAATCTTACCAATTTTTTTAATATTCATATTTTTCCACAGAGATACTCAAAAAAAGAGAAAAATTTGTACTATATTGAAGAAGCAACAATTTCATTTACCTATGATAACACAACAAATAAAAGCAAACAAAATTTTACATATAATTATCTAATATTAACTCCAAAGGTTTTCAAAGAATCGCTAAAACCTCTCGTTCAACATAAAAAAAAGATGGGTTTAAAACCCATTATTGTAACCCTTGATGAAGTTTATACCTCTGCATTCTTTAAATCAAAAGGAAGAGATGAACAAGAAAAGATAAAATATTTTATAAAAAACGCCATTGAAAACTGGGGTTTAAGATATGTTTTACTTGTTGGGGATGAGAAAAGAATTCCTGTTAGATATATACATACCGGATTAAATAATGATGGAAAATTATTAAGGTCATTGGCATCTATTTCAGATCTTTATTATTCTGATATTTATTTTGCAAATGGTAGTTTTAGTAGTTGGGATACAAACAAAAACGATACTTTTGGTGAATATGATTGGAAAGGCACAAAAGAAAAAATTGATTTCTATCCAGATATCTATCTTGGTAGGATACCCTGTGAAACAAATGAAGATGTTAAAAGAGTTGTAAATAAAATTATAGATTATGAGAACAATCAAAATAAAAAAGAATGGTTTGACAATATGATCCTTTGTGGTGGAGACACATTTCCACCTTTTAAATCAATATTATCTGCGTCGGGCTTAAGACCTCTCGATATGATATATTTATTATTTCAAGAACCTAATATTTTATTCTGTGAAGAAGGTACAGAAAACTGTGAAATAGTATCAAAAATTATGAATAATTTTAATCATAAAAAAATTTATACTTATATTACAATACCAAAAGAAGAATATAAGCCATTAATAAATTACTACATACTACAATCCCTAGAAGAAGGCGCAGGGTTTTTGTATTTTGCTGGACATGGAAATCCTACGACATACGCAACATATAAAACACCCGCTTACCTATTTTTTAGGCAAAGACCAGTTATGGGTTTTACAACATCTCAAGTTTCACGTTTAAAAAACGGTGAGAAACTACCTATTGTAATATTTGATGCTTGTTCATGTGGAAAATTCGATGAAGAGGAGTGTATTGCATGGGATTTTATTAACATGGAGGATGGAGGAGCTATTGCAACATATGGATGTACTAATCTCAGTTTAGGTCAGATCGGCCCATATAATAAAGAAAGATTAAATGGTTTTATGTCAATAAAAGTATTTGAAAACTATGCAAGAGGATTTAACAGACCTGGTATGATGCTAGCTCATGGTCAAATTGATTATATGAATCATATATCAAAACTAGAAAATCTTGATTATTTAATAATATCTATTTGGGAGCTTTTTGGTGATCCCAGCCTTAATATTGGATAAAATTGTTAAATTTAAATTATTATCTTATATTTTCAACATGTTAAATATATTTACTTTATAATTTAACTTTAAGACTTAAATAGGATTCCCATGATAAAAAGTAACATGAAAAATAAAAATTGATTTCAAATTAATTTTTAAAAAAAACCAAAAGTCATTGATAGATAATATTTATCAAGCAGTCTATTATTACGAAAATAACTTAAAAACCTGTAAAATAAAGTAAAAATTATTTAGTTTTCTCCTTATGAAAATACCGAAAATAGCGAATTATGTACAATTTTGAGCGGAAATCAGGGGTTTTAATGAAATAAATGCGTTTTTAGACAATTTTACATTGATTGATATTATTTAGCAAGCGCTAATTTTTTAACCTATTATCAAATTAAGATTAGTGGATGGATGCAAAATCGTTACATGCGGCAATTTATACTAGAGTGTCAACTGAAGATCAAGCGAAAGAGGGATTTAGTCTAGATGCTCAAAAAGAAAAACTAAGATCTTATTGTAAAGCAAGAGATTGGGTAGTAGTAAAAGAATATATGGATGATGGATACTCTGGAAGAAATATCAAACGACCAGCATATACTAAGATGATGGAAGAAATGGATGAATGGGATTTACTGTTGGTTCTAAAAATGGATAGGATCCATAGGAACTCAAAAAATTTTATGTTAATGATGGAATATTTAAACGACCACAAAAAAGAATTTGTATCAATGAATGAATCATTTGATACCTCAAACGCGATGGGTCGTTTTGTTATGAATATTTTACAACTTGTTGCTCAACTAGAATCTGAACAAATCGGCGAACGTGTTTATATTGGTATGGAACAAAAGGCTAAAACAAATGGTGGTGTGTTAGGTTTTAACATACCATATGGCTATGATTATTTTGAAGGAAAGTTAAAAGTAAATGAAGAAGAATCAAAAGTGGTTAGAGATATATACTCTTGGTATATTGAAGGAAAAAGCTTGGGTGAAATTAGTAAAATGCTCAATTCTACACAAATTCCAACGAA
>Ga0272442_10002231_pt1 | contig 28366 bp, 60 predicted proteins | sample SSMForm2O_FD_200262 | JGI IMG/M metagenome (GOLD analysis project Ga0272442, IMG submission 200262) | Marine sediment archaeal communities from Little Sippewissett salt marsh, Falmouth, MA, United States - SSM-Form-2O | ecosystem: Environmental > Aquatic > Marine > Wetlands > Sediment ...
CAAATAGTATCAGAAACTTTCTAATACAAGAATATATCCCACTTAAGAATGAATATAGATTTAATGTTCTAGATGGTGAGATTTATCAAATCAGTAAGAAAGAATTACTTGAGGGGTACAATGATAAAGGCTTTGACTTCGAATGGAAGTCTTTAGGTAAAGAAGCTAAGATACATCCTAAACACTTTACATTTGTAAATGATGTAATAGACAAATTCCATAAGACAGTAGGCAATAGACTAGGAAGTTATTGTGTTGATGTAATGAAGTCAGCTAATAAGAGAGGATACTTCTTAGCAGAACTTAATAGTGGCTATGGTATTGGAAGTTTTACGATTGAGAAGCTAGTAGAGATTCTTAATAGAAAATATAGGAATGGTGATTTATCTAAATATAGGGTGAAATGATGAAGATAAAAGTATATCTAATAAATGACTCACACATTAAAGAGATTACTACTAATAAACATAATGCTATTAGTATACTTAATGATGAGTTATCAGAGATTGATGCTAGTAAGATTGACAAAATCGAGGTAAGAGAACGATATGTATACAGTAATACAGAACTTGATAATCTAAGAAAGAAGATAGTTGATTATGGAGAATGCTCTAGTGCTAGTATTTCTATAGAGAATGCAACATCTCATAGCTTTGATATAATAATAGAGGGTAAGATATTAGATGTATTTAGTCTAATTTACTATCTAAGGATTAATCATGAATTCTCTAAACTATCCTCATATCTAGAGAATGATTATTACATTCTAGATACTCTATTAAATGGAGTAAAATCTAAGGGAGATGTGAATATGTCTCTGGTATTAAAGTTCTTATCTTCTCATAATGGCAATGACCCACCATCTATAGTATATGAGATACTAAAGAATGACCTCAATAAGAAAGCATTAAAACAATTCTTACCTAATATGTTCAAGAATATCTATGGTATATCGCATAGTGAATTCAAATTAGAAGAAGACATAGATAAATTAACTCTAAGAAATCTTGATATAAAGAAGTTTAATGATTTAGGTGAAGAGTTAAAAATACTAGTAGGTGAATCCTAATGGCAGATGCAATACTAGCTATAAGATTTAATGGGTGTAGTGAGGAACAATCTAAATTCTGTCTAAGAAAGAGAAGTCATAATAGCTGTAAAGAAGCTCTAGTTAATTGTCATTTCCCAATGGTAGAAAATCCATTATGTCTATGTAAGACATTTAATGAATGTCCTAGATATTATGATATCGCAGAATATGATGGTAAAGTTTATATTATATATCATTGTGAGAATTGTCCTAAATTCATAGGTAATCTTAAGGATGCTATCAAAACTATTCTAGAACCTAAGAATGATAAGAATTTATACTTTGGTAAAGACTTAGATAAGTTACTCAAAGAGATAGAATATAAGGTTAAAACTAATATAGATGTTGATACTCTAGCAAAATATCTAGAGAGAGCATTAAAATCTGTAGTTACAGGGGTCTGATATTATTAAGTATAAACATTATAAAATACCTAGTAGAAGTCTAGAGAGTTATGAGAAGATACTAGCAGATGTGAATATCTGTATAAATAGTATGAAACTACAAACAGTTCTAGCTATGAAACGATTTAGAAATACTGGGTATTATGGTATCTACTTACTACAATCAAGTACTAGAGATAGTGGTATAGAATCAATTCTACTAGGGTATAATACATATTCACATATGATTTATTCAATGAAACTTAATAGTAATTTAGAAAGATTACCATCACCTTTACATTCAATGTCTCCAAGAGGTAGAGCAAATAGAAGTCTACCAACATCTATAATAGTACAGAATCCTAAAATAATATTAGAATATGAAGTTATGTATCATCATATACTTTATGCAACTTCTTTAGTAATAACTAACAAGAGAATTTATATAGTTCAAAGATTAAGAGGAGGACAACGCAGACCTAATGTTACTAATAATACAGTATTAATATCTACTATCGATGATAAAATATCATTTGGTAATGCAATTACTAGATTAACTAAAGGATTTACTAGTTTAAATTCTTCTCTAGAGGCTGATATTAATGAATATGAAAGAGAGGAACCAAGAGAATTTATGGATGATTCTGTATTTAATCCTACATCAGGACGTACTTATATAAGGAGTAGAGTATAAATGTTAAAGAAAGCAATGGCTAAGAAAGCCCAAGAATTGATGACACAACTAATGGGAACTGACGAACAAATAATATCTAGAACAGTTAATGCAATAAGAAAGTTTCTTAACTCATTCGATGAGGATAAAACTATTGGTAGTATATCTGATAAAGATATCGAAGAGTATGCTAGGAAAGAGTTAGAGGAAGCTAAAGCTGGACTTTAAATGGGTTATATGAAAGAACCTATTGGATTTGGATTTCTAATTAGTGATGCTGATAATCACGAAGAAGTTATAATATATGAATTCAGTTATGACAAAGCTCTAAGGTCATTAAAATTATATGGATATAGAGAATATGGTATAGATTTATATCCTAATAGAAATTGTAGTTTAAGGCAAGTATATGAAGAACACTATTACAATGGAAAATGCCGTTGGTAAATATGAATGGGATATAGGCGACGAAGTAATTATTATATATGCTAATGGCGTATATGATAGTAGGAAGAGAACTAGGGAGATAATAAAATATGAGTATAGGGATGAACTAAAACTATCTCAATTCTCTTGGGCTACTAATTTAAGAATGGGATTTGTAGTATATAACACTTATCAGGTATAATATGTATGTATATATCTATAGAACACCTATGTGGATTACTGGGATTTATGGTAATATGAATTATACAAAAGCTAGAGATAGAGTTAATATACTCTTAGTACGTAATGGATGGTCAGATGGTAGTTATAATATAGCTAGACACATGAAGAGAATAACTTTACCAAATGGAGATTGATAATGACTTTCCACTTTAGCACTAATGATGTAGCATATTATACATACTATATGCACAATATAGATGAATGTTATACTATTGCTGATAATAGATGGTACAGAGCATATGATAGAACTAAATTATTAATAAAATATATGGATGAATTTAAAGATATACCTAGAACTAGTAGGAATTTTCATATGAAAGAGGCTATAATAAAACTTAATGGAGAGTGGAAGACTGTTGTCTGATAGAGTTAAACAGCAAATATGGGTAATCAAGAAACCTTATAGAGATTCATTATCTAGAATTACTATTGTAGAGAATAATATGAGGGTAAGTGAAGAAAAGCTATTCGATTTATTAGTGGCAATGCCAGAGTTCGATGAGTACAGAAGTTATAAACATTTTGGGGCTAAAGTAATAAGATGATATTAGGTAGATATTACGACTTAGTAGGTATTCATGGATTTAAGATTGAACCAATTCAGGTTTTAAGTAAGACTGAAAGAGTAGGTAGAGAACGTATGACAATATATATGAAATCTATCTATGGAGATATGTTGGGACATAGGGGATTTACACCTAAAAGAATAGTACATAGATATTATGACTAAAGTATCTAAACCCATTAAGCTATACACAGCACTAAAGGGTAAGTATATAGTAACAGATATTCCTAATACTAGTAAAGAGAAGAGATTGACATATAGACTAGGAATTAAACTAGGTACAGAAATTGTTGTACATAGAACTAGATATAATAGTAAATACTTCTTTGCTAAGATTGGGGAAGATTACAAGAGAATACCTAATAACATATCTAATCTAATAATAGTTAGGGAGATATAATGAGGAAGAGAAGTAATAAAGGTAGGAAGAGAACATCTCCTAAATGGAAGAATTATCTAAAAACTAAAGGCAAAGAAGAAGCCAAAGAGTTATATAGGGAATTAAGAATAGATAATAATGAAGACTATTCTGATTACATTAAGAAGAAGAGAATGAAAGACAATGGTGATATATAGAAATATAAAACCATTTTGGTATAGAGCAAAGAATGGTCATGTAGGTGTGATATCTGATTCTCTTAGAGATTCCAGACGCAGGGTAGCTCTATATGATTGGTTTAATAATTATTATGGTGGTGCAACTTGAGGAAAACTATTAGATTTGGCATTTGGACAATCACCATCTATAAGAATTCTGAGGGTAAGATAGAAATAAAGATACAAGATAAGGATAATAAAGATAAAATGATATATAGATTTACTCAAGATGATATGTCTATAGATATAAATCGTTCTGTAGAGTATGTAGGTTCTCCTACTTTATCGTGGTACCATGATTAGTGAAATGTTATTACTAAAAGTTATTATAGTAATCCAGATAATTATATTCATGATATCTTGCATTCTATATAAAGTCATTATTAGCATAGAGGGAAAAGATTATATAGATATAAATGCTATACCTAAGATGATGATATGTGGTAATCTAATTATATTATTTATGGTAGGAATAGCATCCCTAATGAATTTTATACAATCAGCAGTAGGTTGTGATTAATATAGAATATTGTAGAGAGTGTGGATGTAAGCTATCTATACACGAACGTGACATCTGTATATTTTGTAGAACAAAATCAATGCAGAAGATAATTCAACCGAAAAGTATATAAACCCATCCCTAACATATAATAATTAGGAGAATGATTTAAATGGGAACTAAAAGAGATATTAGAACCACTTCAGCTGAACGGCAGTGGCAGTTTGATAATGTACTCGCAGATACAGATATTTCTGGTTTGAAATTTCTGAAAAATAAATACAAAGATAATTTAGCAGAATACTTTTTAACTCATGATTTAAACAATCCAGAATCATTAAGCGAATATCAGGAAATGCAACAAAGATATAAGATGATTAATGAAGAATTAAAAACTAGATACGATATTATAGAAAATGAATCTTTATACTCCAGAGACGTACACTTCAATGATAATTATGATATAGTATTTAAAGAAGATGATGGTGAGATTAAAGTTATTAGACCTAGTCTATCTAAAGATGGGAGTATAGATTTTCTAGAATTAGATGAAAGTGATGTCAGGGACTAGCCACTTAACTAAAGATGAACTCAAAATACTAATAGAAAAGCATAAAGGTGAATATATAGTTGGATGGTACATGAGGGAATACTCTAAATTATGGAGTAAAGAACCTCATCATATAAGTGCCAATGAACTTATGAACCTTAAAATTAAGTCTAAGGTATATCTAAACTTATTTGGGTATACTAATACTGAAATTTATAGAGAAAATATATTTGATATTATTAATAAATTAAATTTAAATATAAATGTACTTTATGGTATGGGGTACAGTCAAGAAGCTATAGCATTATCTATTGTTACAGAAGTGCTAGATTATTATAATGCTAATTACGAAGACATATGCAATGAATTAGGATTAGACCCTAATGAGTATATGGATTCTAAAATATATATTCATGAGTGGTGTAAGAAGAATTATTGGAAACCACTAATAAGAATCAGTGCGTAGATACAATTAATAATTGGTGTTGCATAATGAGACCTAAAGAAAGAATAGATAGGATATTATCTAAATTATCCATTATATGGAATAAATATCCAGATATGAGATTAGGACAACTATTAGAGAACTTTATCTATACACGTGGTGAGCGTGGTGATAAGACTTCTGTAAGGTTATTCTATCAAGAAGACGATACTACAGAAGATATTATAGATGAGATACTAAAAGAATTAGATTAAATAATGTAATATGTGAGATAAACATGAGGCAGACATGAAGAAACTGACCATAGAAGATTGGGATACTATTCAAAAGAATAGACCCGCAAGATACTTCATCCAGAATGTAGAGGATGGAAAAGTTCGTGTCAAATTTGATACGGAAATATATAAAGTTGAAACTGGAGACCAAGATGGTCTCGGTAATGTATGGGATAAAGATTGGAATAAGATTGAAGCTAAAGCTACAATTCTAGACCACAAAGACAAAGCTAATATCGGAGCATCAAAGATATATAGTCTAGGTGGTGAAGGATTTTCTTTCTTCAGTGATTTCATAGCTTGTTGCAAGAACAATGGAGTACGACCAGAGGATGTTCCTGGTGCAGTATTCGATATAACTAAGACAGACCAGTTTAAGCAAGAGATAATCTATATTGGCAGAGAGGGCAGTGGGACCGTAAATCCCACTGGTACAGAAGTCAAGGAAGATTTACTAGCTGATGCTAAAGAGGTCGTGAAAAACCTTAAGGAGTCATCTCCTGATTTAGTGAAGCTGGGTTTCTCCAAAGAAGACTTCTTAAAAATACTAGATATTAGAGGAAAGATTAAGAGGGGAGATGCTGTGGCATTACTCCCAAAACTGGAATCTAACAGCATAATCAAAACTGAAGGCGACAGGATAGCCATACTCTAGGAGTCGCTATCATGGTTAAACTCAGAACACACTGGGATGCTGATGGAATTACTTCAGCTTATCTAGCTTCCTTTGGCATAAAAGACAGTGTAGTAGAGATAGGCGATTATGATAAAGGGTTTGGCGATACTAGTGGACTTACCAAAGAAGACTATATGCTAGACATGCAACCTACTAATCCAGAATGGGATGGGGTTTGTATCGACCACCACCTACCCCATCCTGAACCCCACAAGTATAAACTTATATCTGATACAGAAGATACTCCAGCAACTCTCTTAGTATGGAGAGAGTACAAAGATAAAATACCAAAGAGTGAATGGTGGAAGATAGTAATAGGATTAGTTGGTGATGGCAAGGGTTGTCTAATACCAACAGAAGTATTTGATGAATGCCCAACACTACTACGAAGAGTTAAGACATCAGTCTATGAACGATATGGAATGAAGATAAATCAGTATCCACTCTATATGCTACTATCATCTTGTATCAATGCATTCTTAAGGAAAGGAGACTACGATTCTGCTATTAATCTAATGAAGTACGCAGATGGCCCGATGACTTTGTATACATCTGATGATGCAAGGAGAGCTAAATTAGACATAAGCAATGACTATAAGTTAGCTGTTAAAGACTCAGAAATCATAGACTATGGCATCATGCAACTAATCATCTACTATTCTAAGAACAGAATGAGTGGATACATAGCATCTAGATTACAAGAAACCCTAGATAACAAAACAGTAATGGCTATCAATGAACGCAATGGCTCACTATCACTAAGAGGAGACTTAGCAGAGTATATCAAAGCTAAACTAGAACCACTAGACTATCTAGAGATTGGAGGACACGCTGGCTTTATGGGTGGTAAACTTAAGAAGAACCATTCTAAGTTAATCGCTGACCTAGAAACTCTGTTATAGTTATGTAAACATGTCTATCAAGGAGGTGTAAACAAATGGCAAAAGCCACACTTCGAGACCTTCGAATTAATTCTACATTCAATCTAGGTAATATTAGAGATGAATGGGTAGATAATGATATTCTAACTATAACATTCAACTATGGATATTCATTAAATCTACCACTAAACGTAAAAGATATTACTGATTTAGTTCAACTACTCCAACTTAATATTAAGGAAACAATGATTAAAACACTTGAGAATGATATCACTAGATTAGAAGAATCAGTAGTAGCAGATACTAAAAAACTAAAAGAGCATCCAACAAACCAATATTTACCTAAAGAGATTGAATCAGATTTGAAGAGAATAGAAGAGATTAAGAAAGACATTGGAGAACTAAAACAGTGTATATAAGTATATATGTATGCCCAGCCTTATGGTTGGGCTTGTATCACCATTAGGAAAAAGTAATAATTATGATTAGATTAATATTATTAAGTGACACTCATATTGGTTCAGTATATGGACTGTCACCCCTTAAGTATATATCAGAGGAAAAACAATCTCCATTTAATTTATGGATTTGGGATAGATGGAATGAGTTTTGTAAAGAATTCAAAAACCCAGATTATTTATTACTTAATGGAGACTTAGTAGATGGACCTCAAGTAAAAGATTTAGGAGTAGATGCAATAACTACAGATTTAGATGAACAGGTAAAGATAGGAATAGAAACTATAAAAATGTTAATTGGTAAGAACACCAAAATATTTGGAACTAATGGCTCAGGATATCATATCGGTAAAAGACAAGGAGTATGTCTAGATAAAAGAATAATAGAAAATTTAAATGGAACATTCAAAGGTAATGTGTATGAATTTGAAATTGACAATTTGTTATTCCAAATGAGTCATGGTAGTGGTGGTGGTACTGTTAATTTAGATGGATATTTAAAAAGAGAACTTAAATTATCTAGAGATTTATCTATTAAATTAAAGAAAAGATGTCCAGATTATTTACTTAGAAGTCATCAACACATAATGTGGAAAGTCACAGATAATATTGGGATGTCTGGAATAATTAATGGATGTTGGCAATATCCTACATCATATGCTCATACACGTTCATCTAATTTAGTTCCTAATATAGGAGCTACAATTATAGATATAACTAATGGACATGCTGATATCTACTTTAAAGAATATATTATTCCATTAGATGTATATGAAAGCATGTGTGGCTTTGAGTCTCTTAAAGGAGAAAGAGAAAAAATTAGGAATATGCAAAAGACTGAAAATCTTAAAAAGATATTTCAGAGGAGAAGAACATGAAAAAATATAATGTAAGAATCAGAGGCATTCGTCCTCTCATACATAATAGATACGACCTAGATGAAGCACAAAAGAAAAGAAAGAAACAAAAAGGATCTACATTTAATCCAGAGAAAGAGGTAGAAAAATCTCTCTATAGGAATACAAAAGGTGAAATATATCAACCAGCAGATCATATAGAAGGTGCCCTTATTAAAACTGGCCCAAAATTTGTTATACCAAATGCTAGTAGGAAAACATATAAGGATAGAATGAAATCACAGATATTTGTATCCCCATCTCAAATATCATTTAATGGTAATTCTAATAACTATGAAATAGATATACGCTCCGGTGTCGTTCCTTCTACTAGGGGTAGAATTGCAATTGCTAGACCAAGATGGGATAATTGGGAATTTGATTTTCAAATCCAAGTATTGGACGAAAATTTAGTATCTGCGGATATTTTAAAAGAAATACTAGAGACTGCAGGAAGAGAGCAAGGTATTGGTACATATAGACCAAAATTTGGTTTATTTGAAGTAGTAAAATTTGAGCCAGTAATAGAGAATACAAAAGTTTAACAGTGTAGTAAAGTATAGTAGAGTGTAGTAGAGTACAGTAGAGTGTAGTAGAGTGTAGTAAAGTAAAGTAAAGTTTAACAGTGTAGTAAAGTATAGTAGAGTGTAGTTCAGTGAATTACAGTGTAGTAAAGTAAAGTAAAGTTTAACAGTGAAGTAGAGTGAAGTAGAGTGTAGTGAAGTATAGTGAAGTGCAGTCTAGTGCAGTGAAGTAAAGTAAAGTAAAGTAAAGTTTAACAGTGTAGTGAAGTGCAGTCAAGTTAAGTTCAGTGAAGTTAAGTGAAGTGTAGTAAAGTAAAGTTTAACAATAAATTGCAGTGAAATATATTTTATAATTATTATGGAAATAAAAAGAATATCATATTATAATCAAATTATTCATTCATTAATAGTAGGTGATTCAGGTAAGGAATATATTACCAGTTACGACAGCCAACATCAATATACTTGGTGTACCTGTCCATACTGGGTACTTAATAAGAGAGTTAAATATTGTAAGCATGTGTTATTGCTATTGGAGAATATAGATAAAGATAAGATGAAAGCAATAAAACAATTTAAGAATTTCCTATGTGGTTGTACAACCATAGATACCCTAATGGGTAATGGTTTCCCACTAGGTAGTGTTAGTGCTGTATTTGGCGAACCTGGTAGTGGCAAGACTATTCTATCAGCACAATTAGCCCTATCCTGCATCAAAAACCTAGATAAGGACGTGATTATCGTAGAGACTGAGGGTAATCGTCCTCAGGATTACTATGAACTTCTATACAAATTCAAAGATAGATGGGGATTATCAGAAGAAAATATCAAGAAGAGAGTACATTTCAATACTGTTCTAGGAAACTACCAGACACAAGCCATTGTAACTCTTCTTAGAATGGTAGGCTATGAATCAGAAATAGATGCTTCTAAGAAGGGAGATAAATTTACTGTAACATTTAAAGAGATTAAACCTAAACTCACAGAAGAGGTTCTTAACAATACAGGTCTAATAGTTATAGACTCATTGACTAAACCACTCAAAGCATCGATAGGACATAAAACCCAGAACCTCCCAGCTAGAGCAGACATGTCAGCAAGATTCTTTGACAAACTATATCAGATAGCACACAACTACGGCATCGCAGTAATCATCAATCACCATGCTAGTATTGACCCTATGAAATGGGGAAGAGACTTTGGCAAGATATATGGTGGTGATGAAGTATTGTATAATAGCAAGTATGTAATTGAACTCGTTGATTCCGACATGGCAGCAAGAGCAAAGTATGGTGAAACAGCTAGACGGTGTATGCTAATAAAGCATCCATTCAATGCTAATGTGGGTGAGTTGTACCCAGTCAATCTAAAGAAAGACTATGGGTTCACCGATGAGGCATAACTATGAAACGGAAGAAACTCATTAAGAGTAAAACTAAGGAGGTGAATACAGATATGGCTTTACCTAAGTTGGATGAGCTAAAAGACTTCGGTCTATGGTTCGTCATAATTATCGGCGTATTGCTGATATTAAGTAAAGTCTTAAATCTCACTATCAGCTTGTCTCTATAAGTTGATATGAGATTTGGCTATACGAGGGTAGGAGTCCCGAATACCTACCCTCACCCACCCCCCCTAATTAATTATATATAATACAGTCGAGGGTACCTTTGTATTTTGCCTGAGGATCGCCGGAAACGCCCCTCTCGCTGCGAAACTCTTCGCACAGGTATAATACCATTACCCCACATCCAAAGGCCTTAGAATGGCTTATTTGTAATTTAGGTTTTCATGTTAAGTATCGAATAGGTGTTTATGATTATTAGTGACTCACGAGAGTCGAAATGCATACAATTGCTAAAGTCTAAGAAATCTAATGTGAAGGTTGAATTTTTAGAATGTGGAGATTATCTATTACCAGATGGCTATGCTATTGAGAGAAAGAAAGGTAAAGACTTTGTAGCATCCATTATGGATAAACGTATCTATAAACAACTTAACAATCTGGTACAATATGATAATCCTATGATAGCTATTATTACAGATAATATATGGAGAGACTTTTACTTCTCTAAAAGTAAGTACATCCATAGTGTTTATCATGGTACTCTAACTACTATTGTAGCTAAGTATCCTAAAGTAAAGATATTACAGTTTGAATGTGATGAAGACTTTGTAGACTTTATAGTATCTCTTGATAAGAAACTCTGTGATGATGAGAAACATGAGAGACCAACTCCTATGATGAGGAAGGCTACATCATCCCAAGAGATTAAAGAGAATTGTCTAACTGCTATTCCTGGTGTAGGAATAAAGATGAGTAAGAAACTCCTTAAGAAGTTTGGGAGTATTAATAATATATCTAAGACTAAAGTAGATGACTTACTTGAGATAGAGAAATTAGGTAAGGTTGTCGCTTCTAGAATATTGGAGATGTTGAACTAAATGGCAAGAGAAATGTGTTGGTTCTGTGGTGTTAAAGGTAAGATGACCAGACACCATGTGATACCACAAAGTATGAAACCACTAAAGAATGCAACTATACCTCTATGTAATGAGTGTCACAAGAAACTACATATAACTAATGGAGATATATCTTCTCCAAGACGAGAGATAGTCTACTTCATGAAAGTGAAGAAAGGGGATAAGGAAAAGATACAAGGTAATATATCTAATGGTAAGGTAGTATTCCCAGACCATAGTGAGAATATAGATGTAAAACCTAATAAGTACTATGATTGTCTAATACATCAGACACCTAATGTGGCATTTGCTAGAGATATAAAGCAAGTAGAAGTAGTAGAACTATGAAACTTAAGCTAGAAGATGAAGTTAAGTTTGGTAAGCACAGAGGTGCTACCTTTAGAGAGTTAGTTAATACTGACCCACAGTATCTAAACTGGGCTTTAGAAAACATAGATTGGCTAGAAGTAGAGGATGAAATCATAGATGCTCTAGATGAATCATCGTTCAGAGAACTTCTTAAGTGTTCTATGTGTAAGACCCCATTTAAAAAGATAGATGAACATACCTATGAGTACGGTTGTGATTGTCCTCATGGTAGGAAAATAAGAATATCTGTGGGATAGATATGAAATGCCCAGAGTGTGGGAGAGAATTAGGAAAACCATCTAACTGTGACCTAAATAGAGTTGGATGGGAATGTACAAAATGTAAGATTAAAATATATAAAGAGATATGAAACCAAAGGTTAAGGCAAGCAAGTGTGTTATGTGTTGGACATGTATAGATAACTGTCCAGTAGATGCTATTAAAGTATCTAAGAAAACTGATAAAGCTTGGATTAATTCTAAAAAGTGTATTGATTGTGGAACATGTATAGAAATGTGTCCTGTAAAGGCTATTAAGAGAAGGAAATAGATATTATGGCTAAAAGAACTGTAGATGATGTTAGAGCTGAATTATCAGATAAGATAAGAAGTCTGGTGAGACAGCGTGATAAATTAATACTAGATGCTACTAATATAGAAGAGCAAATAAAAGTTTTAGTTGAACAGCAATTAGCTCTAGATAATACTAAAGTTAAAATATTATGCCAGCCTCCTCCATTAGGTTGTGGTGGTACTGGTTATATACAAGATAATGAAGGTAAGAAGAGAATGTGTCCAGTGTGCGGTGGACCTGACCAGCCTTATGTATGGGCTACTATATATAAGCCTATAGAGAAACCAAAGAATGAATCTGACTAGACCAACACATAAGAAAATTATAGATATCTTAGATGATGGTAAAATACATCATAGGAAAGAGTTTAAAGACTTAATGTCATATGATGGTCTAAGAGGTAGAATATCTGAATTAAATAGATGGGGATATGTAATAAGGAGAGTAGATGCTAGTGGCTCTCCAAGCTGGAATGGTGATTACTTTAAGTGTATTACTATACCAGTTAGAGAAAGCATCAATGAAATAGTATCTGTAGAATTAAAATCTAGTAATGATAAGGTAGAAATAGTACCTATTGGTGATACACACTATGGTAATCCTTGCTTTACTGATAATGGTGAATCTAAATTAGATGGATACATAGATTATATTCTTAATAAGGATAATGCATATACTATTCTTATGGGAGACTTAATTGAATCAGCTAATGAAAGAGCTACATTCAAGATTAAATTAAGTCCTCAAGAACAATATGAATGGGTACTCAATAAGTTTCAACCATTAGCAGATGCTAAAAAGATACTAGCTATTGTAGCTGGTAATCATGAACTCTGGCTATTCAATGATAAGGGATTTGATATAGTAAAGACTATGAGTCTAGCTATGAAGGTGCCATATCTAGGAGATTCTGGTTATCTAGGAATGAAGGTGGGTAAGCAATTCTATACTGCATATGCTATACACCCTAAGAGTGCAGTGACTAAGAAGTCATCTAAGATTAAGATGCTGGAAGACTTAGGTTCTATTCATGATGTAGATATGATACTTTGTGGTCATATACATTCTATAATAACTGAGGAACAAATCATGAGGAAGCCTAACTTTGTAACTAAGAATGTAGATAATAAGAAACAACTTCTAGTTGGTACAGGCTCATTCCTAGAGTATGGGGATTATGCTGAACAAGCTAGATATAAACCAGAGAAGATGGGAGCACCTAAGATAATTCTAAGAAGCAATAGGATGGATATGCATTTATCTAAATAGGAGATACAATGGTAGATTGTGAATATATAGAGATTTGTAGTGACGCTAATACACATCTATGTAGTACATGTAAACACAACAAATCCAAAAGTTACTATGAGCCTAACTCTATGTTAGACCCATGGGATTGTGGATGGGCTGTGCATTGGGTGGATACTAAACCATATGATTTTTCTACAAAACCTAAAAGAAAGAAAAGCAAGAAAGCTACTAAATGAGATTGCATCTAAAGCTCTAGATAAATCTAAGAGAGAGATATGCAAGTACATTGTACAAGTTAGTGGAGTAAGGGTTAGTGATTTAGACCCTAATGGTCCACCTAGAGAAATACCATTCTCTTATGAGAAATATTTTAAGACAAAGAATGAAGCGATTGAATATGGACTACTTGAACATAATGAAGGTAATAAGGTAGACGTATGGAGACTTGTGAAAAGGTGGTAGACTTTATAGGTCTACTAGCATTAATAGGAGCTATACTATTATTTACATTTCTATTCACTATGATGTTTACGAGCATGTGGTGGTTTCTAAGGATATAAGAGGTTATGGACCTCATAAGTGAATTCTATGGTGGATATAGATACTTTGGATACTGGAGTTCACCACAACGGTACGGGCAACAGTACCGTGTATATAATAGAAATGATGTTGTTAAGTTATTAAATACATGGAATGGTGTATATAATTGTGGCATATCTGTATGCACATTTAAAGGAGAGATACCATTCCTATTGTACTTACCATTTGATTTCGACTCAGACTCATTAGAAAAGTCTTGGGAAGATGCTTATAATTTATATAATTGGATTGTAGATGAAGGGTGGGATATTACTATTAACTATAGTGGATACAGAGGATTTCATTGTCTAATAAGTGTAGTACCAGATTTCTACTCTAGACAGCAAATTAAATCTGCACAAGAATTCTATAAGAACATTCTAAATCTAAAGACCTGTGACCCACAGATATTTGGAGATATAAGAAGACTTATAAGAATTCCTGGGACAGCACATGTAGGTAAATTCAAACGAGTAAAAGGCAAGGGCTGGGTGAGAATGGGCGAAGGTGGGTATTGCAAAACCATTAAGCACTCACCCGGAGAACTGCTTAACTTAGATGACTACTGGGAAGATAAATATCCAGAGTATCAAATGGATAGAGAGACTAATGGAATATCTTACCATGAATATCCATGTGTTGTGAAAGCTATGAACCACAGAGAACCTGGTCAGCTTATTAGATATAGTCACACTGCTTATCTATTAAAGAGAGGAATGACTCCAGAAGAGATATTAGAAGACTATGAATTAAGACATGGTGATGGTAGAAAATATGAATGGGATGATTGGAATAAAGATTATACTTATAGACAAATAATCCATATAGCTGACAATCCCAACTATAATCCCCTTAAATGTTCTACATTAAAAGCTATGGGGTATTGTCTAGGAAGTGAATGTCCATACTTCCAAGATGACTTCAAAGTTAAATCTGTTAAGGAGATGAAATTATGATGATTAAAGAGATAGATTGGGATAAGTTATTCGAGCAGAACTCTAAAAGATACTTTAAAGTGTATGATGATAATGATAAATTAATAGAAGTACATGATAAAGAGAATGGTAATGTTTGGACACGTATAGATGGTAATAGATGGATGTATATGGGGCAGTGATATTATGGGAATTTGTCCATTATGTGGAAGAGAGGAAAACCTCATCTATGAACTGGGTGGTATTCTAGTATGTCGAGAATGCTTCTATAATGATACATCTAGTCTGATGACTGATTTCGTATGATAGAAGAAGCATTTGCCATATTAGTACTAGGAATAACATTGTACTGGCCTATACTACACTTTGTTAGAATCATACATTACAATAATTCTAGAACTACAGAAGAGCATAGAGAGTATATGAACTATGTATTTGAACAAGGCATGATGATGGAAGAGATGAAACGACTTCAAGATATGCAGAATGATATGTCTAAAGAGAAGGACGTTGATAATCGTGGTTACACGTAAACTCCCTAAAGGATATAGAAGAAGATTTCTCAAGATTATTAATGATTTGTATAGTAAAGGTATGATATCCCCAGAAGGAATGGGGATATTGAAGAAAGAAATGTTAGGAGATGAAAATGAATAAGATGAAGAAACTATCTAAAGATATGGATTGGTCTAATATAGACCACGAATTGTATAGAGTATATGTATTCCCAACTCCTGATGGAGTAAGGGAAATTAGAATAGAAAAACCTATGTATTTAAATGTTAGTGAAAGCATGGGACATAGAATACTGGATTCAAAGAATGTGTCACACTATATACCTTATGAGTGGATACATTTATACTGGGAAACTAATGATGATACTGCATTTAGATTTTAAAGATGAATCAATTAAGTTTAATAATTGGTAGTCTAATTCTAGTGATTAGTCTAGGAACAGTGCTGGTAATATTCGAAGAGCAAATTAGAAAGCTATCACCATACTGTGAGATTATTGGTTGCATATCACTATTGATAACTGGGATTGTACTAATATTGCATGGATTATATAGTTAAATGATATTGGAATTAAGTATTCTATCTCTTATGATAGTATACGCATGGCTTACTACATTCTTATGGCATGAATTCTTTCATATTAAATCACAAGGATTATTAAATACGGGAAGGATAAATGTCTATAAGTCAGGATTTACAGCAACCGTAGATAACAAAACTAATCCTGAATGGTGTAGATTAGCTGGTGGATTTCTAAGTGGGATACTACACTTTATCATTGGTGGTATTCTGTGGTATCATAAATTATGGTACATGTACATACCTATAATCACGTTAGCAATTATTAACTTTACCTATGGGTTCTGGGAGATGAACCATGGTGGTGATGGTAGGTATAAAGTATATGGAGCTACCACTATAGTAATGATACTATTCTGGTTAGCATATTGGAAACTAATAGGATTATGAGTTATAGACCAATCTGTGATATGTGGATTTTAGCTAGACCTAAAGTTAAATTCTATGGGGCATACCCCAGTGGATTTTTAGAGAGAGCTAGAGTTCTAATAGGTTGCAGTTATACAGATACTGTACTCCACGTATGTGGAGGCAAAGCTAGTGAATATCCTTATAGAGGATTTGGAAAGAATGACAAGACTGTAGATATAGATATAAGTCTTAGCCCAGATTATGTATGTGATGTAAGAGATGAGATACCAGAAGGAGATTGGGATGGCATTATAGCTGACCCACCTTATACAGAGACTGATGCTGAGCACTATAATTATGGCAAATCATATCTACCTAATCCTAATAAGTTAGTTAGAGATTGTATTAATAGTGTACCAGTTGGTAAGAAGGTAGGTATCCTACATTACTACTCACCTACTTGTCCTAAGAATGCTAGAGAAGTAGCTTTGATTGGTGTCTATATGGGACATAATAATAACATAAGAATATTTAGTGTCTATGAGCGTACCGAATGATTGAACCTATACCAGAAGCCTTACAGAATTTATACAAAGATGATTCATTAATATATCAAGCAGATAATCACTTCTATTATAACAAAAGCTTTGATAGAGATTTGCTTAAAGATATAGAGAATCATGAGTTTCAGATATACAATGGTACTTATACATATAACTATAAAGAGAGAACTACAGATATATATCTAATAGGTAGGGGTAAGACTTGTGGTAAGAAGATATTTAGGATAGAAGGGTTCTTTCCATATTGCTATGTAAAGTGTAAGGAAGAGAATGCTGATGCTAAAGATTATTTAGGAAACTCAGTAGAAAGATATAACTTCTATCAAGAACCTAAGAAGGTAGCTGACTATAGAAAGTTAATGGAGAGGTCAGCACAAGATATACCATACGAAGCAGATATTCTATTTGTTAGAAGAATGCTTATAGATGTATATGACTTCTTCAAACCAAAAGATTATATTAATCCAAGTATAGCTATTTGTGATATAGAAACTAACTTCCCGATTAACACTAATATAATATCATTTGCTATTAACAATTATGATACAGGAGAGATATATTTTAATTCACACTACTATTCTAGTAAGTATGAACTACTATTAGACTTATACACTAAGATTATAGATTATGATATTGTAGCTAATTGGAATGTAGACTTTGATGTAGGAACCCTTAGAACTAAACTCAGAGGACTAGAGATGGTTCTTAAACCTCTTGAGGATGGATATGAATTACCTAAAGAAGATTATATTAAGCATTTAGTTAACAACAATTCTATTCTAAGAATTAATACAGTCACTAAGATGCTAGATATTCTAGAAGAATTTGAGTTTATAAAGATAGATAATATTGTACGTAAAGGCAGGCGGGAACTTGACTTAGACCTAGATTTCTTGGTAACCCCTATGGATTTGATACCTATATCTAAAAAGATGTATGGAAAAGAGATAAAGGGGAGATGGTCACTACATAATACAGGAGTAAGATTATGTGGTATAGATAAATATGATATAGGTATCAACCATCCAGGAGATTTAGATGAAGATACTTTATTAGAATATAATTGTCTAGATGTAATAGTTCCAGAGATAATAGATAACTATCTAGGTGGATTACAATGCCATGTAATTCTAGCATGGTCATTACAATCTATGATAAAGGATACTATTATCACTGCAGCTGTTAATGATATAGCACTCTTAAGAGCATATCATAAGAATAATATAGTATTACCATCTAGAAATCCATTCAAAGCAGTTAAGGATGAAGATGATGAGTATGGATACAAAGCTGCTGAACCAGATGCTAGACCAGGGGTATACAAAGATATATTAGCAGTAGATTTACATGCTGCATATCCTAGTGCTGTTCTAGCTATTAATGCATCATGTGAAACCAAAGACCCAAATGGTAAATACATAGCACCTAATGGAATAAGATTTAATGAGAACCATAGTGTATTTATAGATACTCTAAAAGAATTATTAGCTGAAAGAGAGAAGGTTAAGAAGTCTCTAAAAGATTTAGAGAAAGGCTCTTCTGAGTGGAGGAAACAAAAGTATATAGACTTCGCACTTAAAACCCAAGTAGCAGCTTTCTCCCATGGAATCTTTGGATGGGAGAATTCTAGAATGTATGATGTAGAAGTAGCAGATGCTATTACAGCTACAGTAAGAGGTATCTTAGATACTATCAAAGCTAAAGTAGATAGTATGGGGTATCGTTGGGTATACTGTCATACTGATAGTGTATATCTAAAAGTAGATGATACTGTAAATATTCAAGAATTAGTAGATACTCTTAATAGAACTATAGAGCAATATTGTAATCTACAAGGATATTCTCATATACCATATCTAGATTATAAGGGATTCTATCCTAAAGCATATATACATTCTCCAGCTAGGAATGTATTAGTAGATGAGAATGATGAATGGACAGTAACTGGTATGTCTCATATAAGAAGTGATATGCCAGAACCATTAGCTGATATAGAAGTAGAACTTATATCTATGAGATTAGATGAGAAACCAGAAGAAGATATAGTAAGTAGGATAAGAGAGATGATATTAAATCTTAAGACTACTGATTCTAGAGACTTATGTACTATTAAACCTCTAACTAAGAGTATCAGTAGATATGGTAGGATAGGTAAGGATGGACATAAAGTTGGCATTCCATATCACATTAAAGCTTTATTAAAAGCTAAAGATGAATATGGTATGAAAGTCAAGATAGGAGAGAAGTTTGGAGTAATACCAATTGTACTGGATGAGTACACTGGGGTAAGAATTATCAGAAGGAAGAAAGGATATATGGCATTTCCTATAGATGAAGGTCTCCCAGATATGTATAATATAGATTTTAGAGAATATCTAAAGTCCAATCTCTGGGGAAAGATATGTAAACTATTCAATTGCAAGCCTAGAGAAGTAGAAAAACTTCTGATAGATGATGAATTAAGAGAAGAACTATATGTAGAGAATGTTATTAAGAAGGAGTAACTATGGAAAAAGCAATTAGATGGTGTGGAATATGTGAAACCTCTTGCGATGATTCACATGGATATGAACTAGAACGTAATAAAACAACATATGTATGCGATAGATGCTGGAAACTAATTAGAGCTATAATTGATGAAAGCAAACCGAAAGATAGTAAGAGTAAATCTAAGTGAAGAGGACTTAACTGATATTATTAATGCATTATGGAGAGCTCATAACTTCTATTATATAGAACCAGCTAAGAACAAACATCTAATTAGTGAAGATGAATGTAGAGTATTTAGAAGGAAAGGTAATAGAATGTTAAAGCTTATAAATACATTAGCCTCACAGGCTAAGAATCAAGGATTTAGATTAAAAGGAATTAAATAAATGTTTAGATGTTATTGTGAAGGTATATTAAATGAGTAAGATAAAGAAATTAGATGTGGATGAAGCTATCAAACGCAAAGGAGAATTCGGTAAACCAGACGAAGAACTACTGAAAGGCATAGACAAAGTCCAATCACAGGATGATAAATTCTGTGAAATATACTCACTACGCTTTGGATGGAAGAAGCAGCCTCCAAAAGACCCAAACAACAAAGATGAAGAACCTAAATTCAAACTGATGTCAGCATTACCTGATGGACGAGTGTGCTTCATAGATAGATCTCAGGATGAAGAAGAGATAATTCCTGAGGACCCATATATATGCCTAGTGTTTAAAAGAGATAGAGAAGCCTTTGCTAAGGTTCTATTCCCAGAATACCAACCAAAGATATACGTACCACCTAATAGATTACCTGCTATGGTATGGAGAGATTCTAAAGGCAAGGTACATAATAAGAGACCATTCGGAAACTCTTATGAAGAGAGGATAGTATCAGCCATCAAAGAGATGGAGAAGATGGGATTTGAATCTGTTAAGATAGTATTCCGCAAGAATATTAGATAGAGGTGAATAATGGGACAACAATGCGCCATGTGTGGTAGAAAGACTATATTCTTTAGATGGACAACTGATAGATACTTCGATATGAAAAAATATATTAAAGTTAAAAGCGAATTAGAGAACAATAAGAATGTCTATATTAGACGAGAAGGAGACCCAGTATGTATATTATGTATAGATAAACACGGATTAATGAAATAGATATGAATATAGGTATACAATGCTCTAGTCTAGGTCAGAGATGTGGGATATTCACATATGCAGCTAGATTGGATAGATATTTAAATCAATTAGAAGATGTTAATTCTAAAATGTTTGTAGAAAAGTATAAGAATGGCCCCTTAGATGTCATAAGCATACAATATGAACCAGGACTAATGCCTCCACAAGCACTTAATGGTCTATTACAGAAATACTCTGAACCAGTAGTAGTTACTGCACATCATATAGGAAACTTACAACAGTTCTACCCTATGTTAGATGGTGTAGTTCTACATGATGCTGGACAGATACCTCCTAATCAGGAAGGACCATGGAAATATACAGTGATACCGCATCCAGCTCTTGTATTTAAAGAGAAGGATAAAGCTGAACTTAGAAAGAAATATGGATTACCTAAGGATAAAAAGATTATAGGTACTATGGGTTTTATTTGTGGTACTGGTAAAATATTACCACTAACAGTAGAAAAGATATTATCTAAGATTAAGGATGATGAATTCCTATATCTAATTACTCCATTCTGGAAAGGTGGAGATATGGGAAGATTAGCTGATATTAATAAGGTAGTAGAGAAGTCTGGTAAGTCTAATAACTTTAAGATAGAAACAGACTTTATGGCTGATGAAGAAATACTTAATGAGAAAATGCAGTGCTGTGATTTACTGTATGCATGGAATAATATGACTAAAGATGCACCAGGTTCACAAAGTGGTTCTGCAGCTGATATGTATGGAGCTAGAGTAAAACTAATAGTTAAAGATTGTCCTCACTATTCGTTTATAGGTTCTCAAGATAAAGTTCTGGTTGGTAGTGAATCAGCAGATGATTTTGCTATTGATGTAATTAATGCACTAAGAACTGAGGATTTAGAAGACGTACAAGATCCAACATGGTTAAGTTGGGAAGAGCAAATTAAGAACTATTTAGAATACTTTAAAGAGTGTAGTGATTATACAGAATAAATATGACTGGAGAAAAGATATTAACAGTAGGTGACTCTTTAGAGGGTCCAACAGGGTTTGCTACTAACTCAGCATCATTAGCTTGGCAATTAGCGGATGAGTATGAGGTGCATCATCTAGGATTGCAATCAGTTAACCAGCGTAAGGTTAAGTTAATATTCTATGGTGAAGAGAGAGAAATCATCCAACATCCTAATCTACCTAGAGGTAAAGATAAGTGGGATTTTGGTAAGAAATCTCTACCTCAACTAATAGATAATTTACAACCTGATGTACTGATGACTGTTAATGATATACAGATGATACAACATGTACCTGGGGTGTTGTATCCCAATGTTGTGAATATTCCTATGATGGATTTACCATCTAAAAAGATTAAATCAGAGGATGCTCTTCGTATGGAATTAGAAGGACATCTACAAAGGTTTAAGGAGAAATACCCATTAGATTTGAAATGGGTAGCCTATTGTCCTCAAGATGGTGTAATGGGAATGCCACAATGGAAGGAGATATATCAGATAGCAGACCAATGTGTTGCATTTACTAAGTTTGGTAAGAAAGTATTTAAAGATTCTTGGAATATGGATGTACCATATATCTATCACTCTATAGATACAGAATTATTTAAACCTATGGAGAGGAAACAGTTCACTGATAAATTTGTTATAGGAAATCTAAATCGTAATCAACCTAGGAAACAACCAGTTAGAACTATAATGGCATTTGCTAAATTCGCTAAGGATAAGAATGATGTTCTATTACATATGCAAATGGATTGGAATGACCAGTTTGGATGGCCACTTCAATACTTTGGTCAGATATATGGCTGTATGAAGAAGATGGTTATGCCTGGTCCAGTAGGAATGCCAAGAGACCAAGTAGCTATGACATATAATCAATGGGATTTATCAGTTAATACACATGGTGGAGAAGGCATGGGTTTATGTGATTTAGAAGCAATGAGTTCAGGTAGACCTCAACTATCCTCAGGATATACTACATCTAAAGAACTTATATTAGATGGTAAGCCATCACCTAGAGGTTCTTTAATACCTTTAAGAGAATTATATTGGGAAAGGATGGATGTAGCTGCTGTACCTAGAGCTGCTGCAGATGTAGATGAGCTAGCAAGATTATTTGAGATGTACTATTATAACAGAGATTTAGTTGAAAAGCAAGGAGAGAATGCTCGCAAGTGGTGTGAAAAGAATGTATCTATGACTGCAACTCAGGATAAGTGGAAGAAACTTATTAAGGATGTGTTAAATAGATGAGATTTGCCAAATGTATTTGCAACAAGTGTGGAGAAGAATTTATGATTAGATTAAGTTGTACCCCACACTGTTGCATACATTGTGGTTCTAAGAAAATTAGATATACATGGATAGATAGGAATGGATTCTGCCCTAACAAACATAGCAATAATACTAATGATGATTGAAATAGGTTTAATGATATTCCTAATCTGGTTCACTGTAAAGCATATTAGAGCTATGGAAAATTATATACAAGTCATAGAAGACCATAAAGAATCTATGAGGAATAACAAATGAGTTATATCAATTGGGATTATCTAAAGGATAAATGTCCTGAATGTGGTTCTACCTCTATCGAAAAGCTTAATGAATTTAAAATGACTCGCATCTATAGACATGGAGTATATGGTAAGAAGAGAGTAGAAGTAAGAAAGTTAAGATGTAAGAGTTGTGGAAATGAGTGGTGGGATGATTAAGGAAGGAGATATTATTCTAGTTACTGGATTCAACTGTGGTAAGAGAGCTACTAGTAAATTCCTAGCTATGGGGATTAGAAGGAACACTAAAATGTCTATTAGAACTATACAACCAGATGGACCATATGTAGTTGATGTTGGTAAATCAGAATATACAATAGGCAGAGGTCTATTTAATAAACTTATCTATGAGGTATTATGAAAGCAGAAGTAAATTGTTATGAATGTAATACTACATCTATTATAGAGATAGAAGAAGCAGGAGACTTACCAGATATAGTTTGTCCTAAATGTGGTAATGAACATATATTCTTTGGAAACATAGAATGTGAAGATAACAATGAACCATTTAAACTACCTGGTACAGGTGGATGTGGGAGAGTAGGATAATAATGTATAACTATAAAGCTAAAGTAATAGATATCTACGATGCAGATACAATGACACTACAGATAGACTTAGGTTTCTATATATCTAAAGTAGAGAAAGTTAGACTAATGGGTATAGATACACCAGAACTAAGAACTAGGAATTTAAGAGAGAAAGAATTAGGTTATGAAGCTAGAGATTATGTAAGAGATTTAATCCTTAATGAGGAAGTTATAGTTACTACAGAGAAGAAGGGTAAATACGGTAGATATCTAGTCAACATATTCTATAATGATATCAATATTAATAATGAATTAATTAGGAAAGGTTATGCTAAACCATATTATGGTGGTAAGAAGGAGAAGTGGTTTGATGAATAATAAGAAATATACATTAAAGACAAACTTCAATCCAGATTGGGAGTCTGATGATATGGAATTAAAAAGACCAGAGACATTTGAGAAGAAACTAGAATTACTATGTTTAGAATATAATGTTGATATAGATTGGGATTATGATGGATAGGAAGGAAGAGATTAAATTCACAGGATTTATACTTAAATCATTAAGAGATTGGTTTATGTTGAAGGGAATTCCAGAGGTCAGATATCCTCAATTCTCATTTGCAGGTTCATGTGAAAATGCACCAACAACTTATTGGATAGCAAAAGATGATGAGTTTCTAATGCTGCCACAGACAAGACAGATAATGGCTGAAGATGATTTGATTAGACATGGATTAGATGCTGTGTATATGATGCAGACATCTTATAGAGATGAGCCTAGAGCAGGAGATGGTAGACATTGTAATCAGTTCTTACTCTGTGAGATGGAACACAGAAATATGTCTCAAGATGAACTAATTAAATTTGAAGTAGATATGTTGAAGTTCGTGATAGAGAAATCTCTAAGTTATTTTGAAATGCATCCAAATATCACAGATAAGAAGAATATAGGTAGATTACGGTATACATTAGAACAGGATATTCCAGTAGTATCTTATGATGAAATGATAGATAAACTACATGAGAAAGGAGTATCTATCAACTGGGGGGATGACTTCTCATCTAGAGATGAAGAGTTCATATGTGGAATGCATGCTGATATTCCTATACCAGTAGCTGTAACTAACTATCCAGAGAAGCTGAAGTATTTCAATATGTATCTAAAGAGAGATACAGAAGGAACAGATAAAGAAGTAGTAGAGTGTTGTGATTTACTATTACCATTTGCTGGTGAGACTTGGGGAGCATCTAGGAGAGAGAATGAAGGCAAGAGGATACGAAAGAGGTTCTATGAAGGAACTATGTATGCACAATTGAAAGAAAGATTAGAAGAGAAACTTATAAAAGAACATGAACCAGAAGACGAAGAAGAAGTTGCTGATAAAATCATTCGTTATGCATTTGAACCATACTTTAGATTATTCGATGATGAACCGCAAGATAGAGCTGGATTTGGTCTAGGAGTTGGAAGGCTTGCTCAGTTTTTACTTGGACAAACAACTATAGTAGAGATGTAGATGACAGAGATAAGAGAAATAGGTATAGAGAAAGAAGTATTTCTGATGAAAGGAGACAAGATAATGGAACCTAGATTATATGGATTTCCAAAGGATGAGTTTGAATTTCTCATAGAACTTAGAAGTCTTCCATCTGATAGATTATATCCAGTATATACAACCTTAAACCAAGAAGAATTACAATATTCATTAAGAGCTAATAAATTTGGTATGGTATTAAAAGATACACCAAATAAGGTAGTAAGTAAAGAATGGATAGATAAATTATGGGATAAATATAATCTCCATAGATTTAATGATTGTGATTCTACAAAGAATATATATGGTAATAAAAGCCAATCTCATCATCTAGGTGTAATGGATGCACCAATAGGTAAGAGACTTACAGCTGGTGTTCATGTTCATTTCTCTAGTAGGGATTCAAATACAGGAGAATTAATAAATCTACCTATAGAAGATATAGTGAGGAAGATGGATAGTATCTTTGAAAAGGATATAAAATCAACTAATAGAAATATGGGTGAATATGAATTGAAACAGCACGGTTTCGAGTATCGTTCATTGCCATGCAATATTGATATATATACTGTTCTAAAAGAAAGTTTTAAAATACTAAGGAGTGTGTAGGATGAAGTGTCCAGAGTGTGGTGCAGAGATAGAAGTATGGACTGCTCCTGTAAATGGAACTCCTACTGAAATTAAGAAATGTACAAAATGTAATTGGATGTTGATAGGAAATGATTAAAGAGTGTAACTTCAAAGAACAATATGAACTGATTGGATATAAAGATAGATTTAAATGTGAATTAGCTGATAAGGCTTGTGATGGAGAAGACAAATGTATTGTTTATCAAATGTATAAAATGTTATCTTCTAGAAAGAATATTCTAGATAGTATATTAGGAGTAGAATAAATGTCAGATAAGAAAAGATTGGTAATACCAATACTTATAATAATAGCATTACTTCTAGCTTCATTAGGTTTTATGCTCTCATTAAGTAAAAGTGAGAGAGGCCCTAGAGGTGTATCTGGAGTAATAGGACCAATGGGAGAACAGGGAATTCAAGGATTACAAGGAAGTCAAGGTCCTCAAGGAGAACAAGGATTAAAAGGAGAGAAGGGTGATAAAGGAGATAGAGGAGCTAGAGGACCACAAGGTTCAGTAGGACCACCAGGGAAAGATGGTGAAGATTGTACATGTAATGAACCACCAATTATATATCTAAATACTCATGAAAGTCATATAGTTAAAGGTGGGTATAGATATGTAGTTTATATAACAGTAGATGACCCAGAAGATGATTTAAGAACTATAGATTTATATTATGACAATGGTAATGGATATGAGTTCAGTTCACATTGGATAAGTGACAGTAATAGTGATAGCTTTAATAAAATACAATTTATACCATGCAATTATCCATGTTGTAATGACGAAACATGTAGGGAAATCACATGGCTAGTAGAAGTTCAAGATGGATTGAATCTAGTAATTGAACAACAAAATGTAGAATTGTGTAGGCCAACATAGAATGATAATAATAGCTTGGGATAGTTTAAGATTAGATGCAGTTGAACCTCTTAAAGGTTTATTAGGTGAAGAGTCATGGACCTCTATGCCATCAATAGATGGGTTTACAGGTCCTATTCTCCCAGCTATTGTCACTGGTAAATCACCAGAAGAATTAGGGATACCTAGAGATGATAGTGCATTTTGGTCTGGAATAAATCCAGATAAGATAGATGATACTATGTTCGACCATTTCGATAGTTACATAACAGTATCTAGATTAATAGGTCCAGATACCCATCCTTGTGTACCATTACCACCTAGTAGGAAAGGAATGACTAAATTCATGCCACCTATTAAATGGAATGCAGTAAGCAATTGGGATGTAGATATATGGAGATACCTAGGAATGAAATGGTCTATGAGTAATCCATTCTGGAAGGATGTGATATTCTTCTGGACATTCATTACACATGGTAATTTCACTATCTATGATAGTCTAGGAGCAGTAGAATCTCCAGAGATTAAAGATGGTAGTAGACTAATGAGAAGACTAGCAGAACATAACCCAAAGAAGCTTAGGGAATTGTATATGAAAGGTGTATACTATGCTGCAGAAACACTCAAAGGTCTTAATGAGATATCTGGAGGCAATGAAACTATCATCTGTTTTAGTGACCATAATGAAGCATTAGGAGAGAACTATATGGGGCAAAAAGCTGTAGGCCACTTCCATGGTATGCATACAATACCTGGTCTAGAGAATGTACCATTGTGGATAAATAAGCCCAATGTAAAATTCCCAGAGAATATGTCTCAATTAAAGCTTAAAGATTTTATTGTAGATTGTTATAAGAAGTATGAGAAGAATAATCCAGAGTACCAAGTATGGAAGAAGAAATTGGCAAGAGAGCAAGAGAGTTAGATTCTCAAGAGATAATATACAGAATAAGAGTAGGACCAAAAACTATCATAAGATTAATAATTGCAGTATGTATATGGATATCTTTAATATGTCTAATGTGCAAAATATTATAGGAGATTAATATGAGAGGAAGAGCTAGATTTCTACAACCTGGTAGAGGAAGAAATATATCTCCACAAGGAGACAAACCTGGTTCAGGACCTGGAGGTTATTGTGTATGTCCAAAATGTGGATATAAACAACAACATTCTAGATTAAGTCCATGTAATCAAAGAACTTGTCCTAAATGTGGAGCAAGAATGACAAAACAATGAAACAAGAAACT
>Ga0272442_10002233_pt1 | contig 28363 bp, 18 predicted proteins | sample SSMForm2O_FD_200262 | JGI IMG/M metagenome (GOLD analysis project Ga0272442, IMG submission 200262) | Marine sediment archaeal communities from Little Sippewissett salt marsh, Falmouth, MA, United States - SSM-Form-2O | ecosystem: Environmental > Aquatic > Marine > Wetlands > Sediment ...
TTCTAAAGATAGATAGGCGTATTCTCTCGACTTCATATCACGATTCTCAACATGAGTGGACCATTCATCATATTCAGTTTTCAAACCATCAAAGCCAATGGTAGCCCTTACGACAGCCCATATATAATCCTTTTCTGTCATACCTTCAAAGATCTTATCGAACCTATGGTGAGCTTGCCAGTCTCCGTGCTCCTTAATCCTTTATACCTTGCTTTTAAAGTCCGAATCCCATGAATCTCTATCAGAGATGAAACCGATCATTTTCTGGATACTTGAATTCTTCTTTTTATCTTTAATGATCGGACCAAATTCTTTAGTTTCCATTAGTTCATAATGAAGGAAACGTTCCAATGTAAACCTTCCTGCAATACATGCCAGGAGGTAAAAAACATCATTGAATAACCTCTTAGTCATTGCTAAGAATTTATCAGGTTCCGCAATGATACATTCGTCAAATTTTTTATGTTCTGCTAGCTTTACAAAATCCTTTCTAATGCCTCTCAACTCAACCTCATTCCCAACTACAACATGGTAGTTTTGAACTAAGTCAGTGAATATTGTTTCTCCTATCTCTGAAATTTCATCATCAGTCATAGTTTCTGGAACATTGAAGTGCATCCTTACCTTCCTTATAATCTCATCTGTTGGAATCACTCCCCGTGAATTGATTTTATCTTCATCCGTCAATGATTATCACCTCTCTCATTAGACAATTACTTAGGATTTCAATATTGATTATTTAATCATTTGGATATTTTGTATGTCACCTCATCGTGATTCAATGTTTCTAAAACGGTCATGCCCGCCATCTTTTCCGTTCGTTTTTTGTGCTCATAGGATATCTTCATCAAATCCAATATCTTAATGAACTCGATCACTCTTCTGAGACGTCATTATTCTTTTTGTTCGTCATCCTTTTGAGGATGAAGAACAGAATCAGCATCACGGTGAAAATGATGATGTCAAGGACAATGATCAATACTACAGTCAATATTATAAAATCATCCAGATCTTTTTCTGTCCTGTCAAGGTCTGATCCCTGGGAATCCTGAGAGGTAGTAATAATGGTGATGTCATCTCTGGTCGAATTGAGATCATCCTGAATGGAATCCAGGGATCCTCCAATAAGGTCAAGTTCGATCTGTAGAGATGCTATTGTATCCATAACGGAATCGATATACCCATCTGTCGTGTTCAGTTCGGATTTCAGGGAGCTCAGATTCTCCAAAACGGAGTCCAGATAACCGCCTATCGTATTCAGCTCGGATTTCAGGGAGCTCAGGTTCTCCCATGTTGAATTCATGTCATCTGTGATGATATTCAGCTGGTTATCCAGGGAACTCAATGTCTCCAGGACCGAAACCATATCCTCCAGCAGTGAATTAATGGGATCGTTGTAGGTCACAACTCTGGAGACCGTTACGGAGTTGTCCCATGCGTCTGTGGCGGTCACAACGATATTGTTTGCTCCATCAAATAGGGAGATATTACACGAGAAGGATCCGTCGGATCCCACCTCTACCAAGATCCCGTTGATACTCAAAGTCACATCAGGCTCCGTCGTCCCGGATGCCGTGACGGTCGGTGTCTCAGTAGTAATACCGTCAGAAGGTCTATCAAGAGACAGCGAGGGGGGTGTGGTGTCTGGCTTGACGTATCGGTTCGAATAGATGTTCCAGCTAGTGCTGCCGAGTTGATGCCAAACGGCGATCGCATTGCCTGAACCGTCGACGGCCACCTGGGGGTATTTAGCACTTCCCAAGTTGGAGGTCTCGATGAGCGTCGCGGTCCCCCACCCCATCCCGACTACATATCGGTTCGACCAGATGTTATCGCGAGTGCCGTCGTGTTGATACCAAACCGCGATCGCATTGCCCGAACCGTCAACGGCCACTTCGGGGTACTGAGCATTTCCCGAGTTGTCGGTCTCTATGAGCGTCGCCGTTCCCCAGCCTGTTCCGATCACATATCGGTTCGACAAAATGTTATTGCGAGTGCCATCGGATTGCTGCCACACGGCGATCGCATTGCCCGAACCGTCAACGGCCACTTCGGGAAATTTAGCAGTTCCCGAGTTGTCGGTTTCGAGAAGCGTCGCAGTTCCCCATCCCGTTCCGACCACATATCGGTTCGAATAGATGTTCCAGCTAGTGCTGTCGTATTGAAGCCACACAGCTGTCCCATTGCCTGAACCGTCAACGGCCACTTCGGGAGTCCAGGCATTTCCCGTGTTGTCGGTCTCGATGAGCGTCGCCGTTCCCCATCCCGTTCCGACCACATATCGGTTCGACCAGATGTTATCGCGAGTGCCGTCGTTTTGTTTCCACACGGCGATCGCATTGCCCGAACCGTCAACGGCCACTTTTGGTTCGTAAGCACTTCCCGAGTTGTCGGTCTCGATGAGCGTCGCCGTTCCCCAGCCCGTTCCGATTACATATCGGTTCGACCACATGTTATTGCGAGTGCCGTCGTGTTGATACCATACTGCGATCGCATTGCCTGAACCGTCAACGGTCACTTCGGGACGGTAGGCAGGTTCCGAGTTATCGCTATCTATGAGCGTCGCGGTCCCCCATCCCTCACCGACCACGTAACGGTTCGAATAGATTTTCCAGATAGCGCCGTCGTGTTGTTGCCACACGGCGATCGCATTGCCTGAACCGTCGACGGCCACCTGGGGAAAGCGAGCGGGTCCCAAGTCGTCGGTCTCGATGAGCGTCGCAGTTCCCCAGCCTGTTCCAACTACATATCGGTTCGACCAGACATTGTCGCGAGTGCCATCGAATTGATACCACACGGCGATCGCATTGCCTGAACCGTCAACGGCCACCTGGGGATCTAAAGCACTTCCCAAGTTGGTGGTCTCGATCTGCTCGGCCGTTCCCCAGCCCGAAGATGGTATCGCCTCAACAGAGAATGATGAAAAAAGCATTCCCAGAACTGCCGTGACCACCAACAGACCTATCATTGATCCCTTCTGTTTAATCATACATATTCCCGCTTTCATAATAACTGACCTTTAATATAACCATTTTTTTCATTGTTGAGATATAATATTGTAGGAACCAAGGAGATATGTCACCCTCTCAAATGGTAGGGACACTCTCAAGTTTTAAGGCTTTCACCAATCTCGCATACCGGGTGGTACCTTGATCGAGAGAAATAAAGGCACACCCCAAGGCGGGGTGATTAGTCCATTGCTTGCGAATCTCTACTTGCACCATGTCTTCGATGAATGGATCCGGGAATTTGTCCCACGATTCCCTTTGAACGTTATGCCGATGATATCATCGTGCATTGCAAGAGTGAGAGACAGGCCATGATAAAGGGACACATCAGCGAAGAAACATACCTCACGATCAGGGCAGATCTCCTCAAGGATAAGGTGGACAAGGATGTTAGCCAGGCATACATATAGGGGTCGGAAAACAATCCCGAAGTGTCGGGTACATACCCTATGGTGTCGGAATACAATGGTATGGTGTCGGGGACGGGGTTCGATGTGGCAGCAATCCCTGAATTTTTCTCCAAAGAATAGACGGAATTGTGCACCGTTTGGTATTTCCATATCGTCAATCCAACTAGCGGAAATACCAAACACCCGGACCGATTGAAAAACGCTGCATGGGGTTCGAACCCCTAGGTCGCTGACAACAAGAAATGTATGGCCGGACCAATGGTCCGGTCATACTTTGGTGTCGGGGACGGGGTTCGAACCCGCGACCTCCGGATATCTCCGGATCCTGGGAGCAACATGAATTGCCACAAGGGCCCCTATGAGTCCGGCGCTCCACCAGGCTGAGCCACCCCGACGATAAAATTATAACGCTGGGCCCAGGCCAAACCGCTCTGACGAAAGGGAGACAAGTGCTATTTTTACTTAAAGGTTTTTAAACTGAACACGACTGTGAATTCGGCTGAAATAAACCCCGGCACCCAGCTCTATTTCACTATCTCCTCGGTGGGGCCCTTCTTACCTCTCTCTGTCTACCCCCGGGTCTCAGATGGTCGGGTGCGGGAGGTGCCCTTCTAATCTCCTTTCCCCGGGGCCCCGGACCCTCGCTCTCCGGGCGCGAAGGCGCCCTCCTGATCCCGCTTCTGCCACGTGGTTCCCTGTCCTCACCGGGCCCCAGCCTCCCCCCACGTATCTCGGAGGACCTCTCCCGTTCGGGTCCCAGCGGGCCCCTGCCGGGTGAATACCTTCTCGGGGCCCCGATATCCTGAAGGTCTTCCTCCTCATTTTCCGAGGGTTTGTAGAAGATCGATATTGCGATCACTATCAGTATCCCGAATACTATTATGATGATTGCCGCGAGCCAGATGGAGCTGAATCCCTGGTCCTCCTCTTTTCTGTATTCGATATTACCCAGGTATTCGGACCTGACGGTTTCCCCCGAAAGTGTCTTGATGAAAACCATCAATCCTGCCTCTTCCCCCTCCTCCGGGGTCATTGTTACCGTGAACCGGTCACCGGGTGCAAGGTCCTTTGGCTCGTTCATCAGAATTTCATTTCCGTACTCGATATCGATCGTTACCATCCTGACAGACACCGGTCCGGTGAAGTTCACATGCACAAGGTAGCTGTTCCTCTCACCCGCTACGGGGCGATACGATATCTCGAAGCTCTCCTCCAGGGAAACCACGGAGACGAGGAGACTTCCCTGACCCACGGTCAGACCGTTATAGGAAGCGGTTATCGTTATGGCATGGGTGCCCACGGAGGGTTCGCCCTCCACAGAGACCGTGATCTCCTGTTCAGATCCTGGAACGATAGGTGTGTTGACGCTAACGCTCAGTCCATCGACATCGGTCGCTGCAAGGTCAATGTAATCATACCGGGAACCTCCTGATATGGATATGGTGGAGACATGGGTGTTCACACCTTCTTTGTAGATTGTGCCGTAAAGCGGGTCCACCACCATCTCGATCTCCTCGAGTACGGTGACCACTACTGTCAATGTCCATACCTCGATGAATTCTCCGCTGGTGGCTGTGATCTCGATCTCGGATGTCCTGGACTCCCCTCCCAGTTCATCCGCCTCTATCACCAGGGTGACGGTCTCCCTTTCCTGGAAGCCCAGTTCCACCGAGGATGGTAATTCCACATTGATACCGTAAGGCTCTGTTGCGACCACGGTAACGGCCCCGGTGAACCTCCCCTCGGGAACCACCTCGATATCAAAATATATCTCCCCGCCGTCCTCCATCTCCACTAGGTTCGTCCGGGCATCGATCGAGATCCCGTCCTCTTGATACCTCAGTAGCTCTATCCAACCCTGAAGCGAGGCGACAAGCACCTCATTTCCCGGGAAAAGGTCCGATACGTCCCCCACCTCCACTCCCGAGATCTCGAGCCTCGGATCCTGAACCGTCTTGGACCACGCGATGTCATCTTCCACCTGTCCGTCCACCTCGATTATCTGGGTGACCTTGTTGTAGTAACCGGTTACCACGGCCTCGTCACCGTCGTTGAGCGGGTTGAAATCGCCTATTGCAAGTCCCTCCAGACCGGAACTCTGCCCGGAAATGGTATCGGACTGGAATATATCCTCCACAACGAACTCGCCCTCATGGTAGTAGATGACCCTGCACCAGCCCGAAAGTTCGGCAATGATCACTTCGTTCCCCATGTGACCTGACCATAGCTCACCGATCCTCACGTTTGCAACAAGGGCAGTGGGGTTCTGGTAAACCAGCCTCTGCACCCACTGGTCGCCCTGTCTGTAGAGCTGTGTGAGATTCGATTCTATACCTCCCTGTGCATTCCAGCCGGAAAGACTGACCCAGATCTCCTCACCGGGGATGGTGGGATCGGCATCCCCGACCTCTATTGCCTTGACCGTATAGGGAAGCTCGATCTCCACGGGAACCCAATTTCCGGATGTATCCCGATACAGGTATCTCAGATATTTGTCCGGATTATCCTGGTCGTTGATGAGTGAGCCGAAAAGTATCTCGTCCCCCGGTGCCGGGTCAACATCACCGATCTCCAGCTCGAAGGTCCTGAAAGGACCCCTGTGTATTGCCTCGGAAACCCAATCGGTCCCGCTCCACCAGATGAGATATATCTCCTTGAGCGGGGTGCCAACATCTCCGGCGGTGATTATCTCGAGTCCGTTCCGGTCAGGGTCCACGTCTGCAACGACCAGATCGAACAGCGTCCTGTTCGAACCCGGTGAACCTTCTGCCTGCCATATCACATTCGGATCGAAACCACCGTCATCTCCGGGCTCGAGGATGATGACGTTGCCCTCGAAATCGCAGAAGACTATCTCGGTATCCCCGTCCCTGTCGACATCCCCGGTTCCCATCCCTCCGGACAGGGAACGGGAGGACCTGTAGATCTCCTCACCGGTGAACACCCCGCCTATCTCCCCCCTGGTGGCGGCCCCTTCCACCTCCCGATCACCCCGTTCGGACGGAACAAGGGAAAAAGTGAGCAGTATCAATGACAATATCGTAACAAATGAAATCATGGTCCTTTTCATGGGTTCTCACCTTTTTTCCATAATGATGATGACCAATACTTTATAATTACTTCTGTACGTGTGTGGAACGATCCCGGGTCCTCCCTGCATATTCGCATGTGCAAAAGAAGTCCATGGTGTACCGTAACATTAAAAAAGGGGCTGAATCGATAGGAATGAAACAGTAGTTGGAGGGTCACCATAGAACGAATACAGGATGACAGGGGCCCGAGTTTCTCACTGATCGTGATCGGACTCGGTCTTGCAGCCCTCATTGCAGGATGCGTCACAGCAGTGGTCAGAAGCGACCGGGATCAGAGAGAGGAGGAACTCTCGAATGATGCGGATGAGCTCCTAAACCTTATCATCACATCCTATGGCTCCCCGGCACTTTGGCTACAGGAACTGTCATCGGACACATCCGGGATGGACACCTATCTCGACGGGAGGTCTGCACTTGTACGGGTCATCACCATGGACGGGGACGGCCTGGAGATATACCTGCCGGACAGGGAGACCTTCCAGGATCACCAGAGCGAGGACAGTATGACAAGAAACAAGACAATCTCCGTGGCCCTGGAGGACGGAAGGATCAGACCCGGTGAACTGGAGGTGACATTGAATGGATAGATACACCAGAACCCCTGAAGACCTGAGGGAAGAACCCGGGTCCGGGGCTCTTCCCTCCATTCCAAGAAACATCGCTGTGGCAGCGGCGGTGATACTTATCATATCCGGGATGCTGATCGGCATCGTTCTTCCCGAACTCACGGGATCGGACGGCAAAGAACACAATGAGGACCCCGCTGCTGAAGGTCTCACGATACTCCTTTCCTGTTCGGTGGACAGGATCGTCTCGGGAGATACCGTTTACGATAATGTTCCCGTTCCCGTCGCATTCCAGATAATCATGCTGGAGGGGGACCCAGTCGAGGATCTCCCGGGGCTTGAGGGCGTTATCTCTCCGATGATGGAATACATCTTCGGGAACGGATCCGGGGCCCAATTGAAGGTCATTCCGGGTGCGGGCTGGGAAACCGGAACAAACCCGATCGAGATCGACCTCGGTTACAGGGAAGGTGACAGCGACCATGAGCATACGGTGGAGGTTCCGGTGGGTCTCGGAGACCAGGAAATAACACTTTACTTCGAATTGAGGGTCTGGGAGGTTGAAGAGATATGAACGTTAAAACGCTATCCGTTATCGCAATTATATTCGCGTTGATCATTCCCACGGTCGGAGCCTTTGTAACCTACTCACTTACGGATGGCGATGAGGCCCGGGAAAGGGGACGGATCGATACGAGACCCGTGGCCCAGCAGCTGTCCACGCTCACACATGCAAGGCTATCAAGCCTGGAAGGCAGCACACTCCAGGAGATAGAGGAACAGATCCGAAGGGATATTTCCCTGTGGACATCCTCCTCGAGGATCAACCTTCCGGGCCACAGGGTGACCGTTCTCTCGAGTGAGGTGAAGGCAACACAGGTGGAGCTCTCATTGAAGGTGCCTGTCCCCCCTGCATCTCTCGAAGGATCAACGGGGGAGCTCATCTCCAACTCGCTGATGTACGGGAGCATGGGCTCCCTCCCGCTGCTTCCCGGCATCAGGACCGATGTTGAGACCAGGATGATCATGGAACCCCTCGAGGGAGGTGACTCTTTCACCGAGACGATCTCCTTCTCCACGGAGGTGTTGGACCCCCAGAGGGGGCTCCTCGAAATGATCGGTCTCCTGGAGGCCGATATGAACGGTTGGGGCTCGGGAATGGCAAGGGATCTCGAGTACATGCTGAACACCCTGGTCAGGGTCAGGACCACCTGGGACCCCATAGGCTGGGGGGCGGATTCCTATCAAACGGGGCTCAACATCCTTAACGAGGGGGATGTGGAGCTGGCATTCAACATCGCCCTGGCACTCAGAATGGCCAGGTGGACCGGACAGGTCCCTGAAAATCTCGTTCAGGCAATAGACCTCTACTTCATGGACCAGACCGAGGAAGAGCTGATGAACCCCACCGGTGCCAGGTTCTGGGGAGAGGCCGAAAAGAACAATTTCAGATACATGTACCTGAACTACCGGCACGGTGATCCGGGCATCCCCATAGGTACGCTGATCTCAAATTCGATAAGCATAGGCCATGCGGACAGCGCAGACATCTACGGCAGGTATCTCTACCTCAACAGGATCGGCTCTAGAGTTGTTCTGTCGACGACCGACATGGAATCGGGACTCGAGGAAAAGGAGCTAATCAATCAGCGTATGTCCAACGATCTGGTGGACACGTATTCACTGGAGCATCATGCGGGATTCCCCGATACCGAAGGGATACCGGTCTCCCCGAGGGATGATTACCATCCCACCGACGGGCAGAATGGAAATTCTCTGATCATGGACATCGAACCGGTAAGGGATTACATGGTCGCTGGCAGGGACCTCCAGGTGAAAGGACTGGAGGATATGCGGGCATGGTTCACCAACGCGGATCCGGTCAGGATAAAGGAGGAAAACCTGTCAAAGAGCGGAAATGCAAGGTCCCAAAGCGAGATGGAAGGCTGTAGATGCGGGGCCATCCCTCCTCCGCCCAAACCTCCCGACAGGCTCTTCAGCATGGAGTGGAACCTCGAGATAGAGGGAGCCATGGATGTCGAGGCATCCTACGGGGGATACGGTGGAAATTCCATTCTCGATGATACCGAGATGGTGAGGGGGATAAGTTTCGATCTGCCTGTCAGGGTCTATTCCTGGTTCGATGATAGACCCTACAACGACAATATCGAATGGGTGAACCTCAACACGGGGAAGATGTACTGGGAGGACACGATAACCGGATGGACCATCACTCCACAGGCAAATGCAACGGAGATATTCTCGGAGAAGGTCTATCCCACCCTGAATTCGGCTCTCGCCGAACTGACCGGTATGCTCAGGTCGCTGAACTGGTATGAACAGGTCCCGGTGCTCGACGACAGCGGCGTGAGAAGGACCTCACACGTACTTGCAATGGATGTCAACCCCAGGCTCAGGGATGCGACCGGCGATGATCGGATACTGAAGAGCATCCGGGAGTTCTACGATGATTACATTGCGGCTCGGAGGATCCTTCCCGAAGACCTCGGGGTGATCAGGATCAACGGACACAACTTCAAGCTTCAATATACCGAGCTAAGGGACAGGCTCGATATCCGATCAGATCTTCCAGGAGGCTCCATAAGACTATCCCTCTACGGAATCAAGACCGGCCTGTTCTATGCCGAGGGTGAGGTCCTGACTGATAAAGGGATCAAGATCGATCTTTACCCCCACGAAGGGGAGTATTCGATAAGGGGGGATATCGGGGGGATCTACGTTGACGACGGCCCGAAGTCCCCGAACGCTCCCCCCGATATCGTCAGATCCCTCCTGGTGGAATCCGGCTGGACCATCAGCTCCCCCGCAATCGAGATTTCGACCTGGGACCTTCCCGGGCCATATCTTCAGGAAAGGAGCGGGATCGGGGATCCCAACACAACGATATCGTTCATCGTGGCGGGTTGGCAGACCGAAGATCAGGGAGAAAGGGTGGGGAGCCTCTCTGCAGAGGTGCAGATACCTGGCAGGATGGGAGAGGCGCAGGTTGCACAAGTTCTGGACCGGCTGGCAACAAGCTCGGTGGACCAAGACCTGTTGTTCGGCATAAGAACGACCTCCACAGGTGGTTTTGGTTCGCATCCGGTCTCGAGAACGCTGCTGTTCGGGACCGATTCTCCCGTAACATGGAGGTCCCTGATAGAGGGTGGTGATCTGCACTCACTGGTCAGGGAGATGCTCTGGGGAGCATCCCCCGATCTGGTTGTCAAGATCACGGGGGAGATGCACCTTATCATGATCGAGGATGTACCGGCATGGGCGGTGTCCTACAGCAGTGGTACCTCGATGTCGGATATCAGCACCGTCTCCCATGTCCATCTCAGGGTTAGCCAGGAACCCGTGCAGAACCTGAACTTCATGGAGATATCCGATCAAGATAGCAGCAGATACCATCCGACATCCTCAGGATGGGGGTTCGAAAGGATCGATGACAGGTCATTTCTCATGTGATCCGACGAGTCCGATCACCTTCTCGACCCTTTCCTTTGCCATTCCCGTATAGTTGGAGGGCTCAAGCGCCGCTTCGAGCTCCCTGATGGACAGAAGCGGGTTCACGGCCGGGTCCTCCAGAAGGGCCATCTTGTAGGAAGTACCGGCGTAGTATTTCATGGCAGCCTTTCTCGTGATCTCGTGGGCCTCCTGCCTTCCCATTCCCTTCGAGACCAGTAGCATGATCACGGATTCGGCCATTATGACATCCCCGGCCTTCTTGACATTCTCCCGGATCCTCTTCTCGTTGACCACAAGTCCGGAGAGCACCTCCGTGAGCTTCACGATTATCTCGTCGGTCAGGACCATCATGTGGGGAATGATGAACCTCTCCGAGGAGGAATTGGAAAGGTCTCTCTCGTTCCACTGAACCCCGTTCTCGTAGGCGGGGATCATGAAACCCCTCACGATCCTGGCAAGTCCGGTGATATTCTCGCATACTATGGGATTCTTCTTGTGGGACATGGTAGAGGAGCCCACCTGCTTTTTGGTATCGAAGGGCTCCTGGAGCTCCCCGATCTCGGGTCTCTGCAGGGTCCTTATCTCGGAAGCTATCTTCTCAACGGTCACGGAAAGGTTTGCAAGATGGCCCAGAAGCTCGTTGAGCCTGTCCCTCTGAACTATCTGTGTTGCGGCCTCCTCCGTCCCGAGACCGAGCTCTTCCATCACCATGGCCTCGATTTCAAAGGCCTTCTCACCAAGGGCGGCACCTGTGCCCACCGCACCTGACATCTTGCCCACAAGCAGCCTCTTCCTTACCTCTTTCAATCTCTCCCTGTGCCGGTGCACCTCGGCCAGCCAGACGGTGATCTTGAGCCCGAGCGTTATGGGTATTGCATACTGACCATGGGTCCTGCCCACCATTACAAGCTCCTTGTACATATCGGCCTTTTGGGCCAGGACCTTCTCGAGCTCCCCGAGCCCGGAATCGATGAGGTTCAGGCCATCTTTCATCTGCATTGCAAGGGCGGTATCCACAATATCATAGGAGGTGGCCCCCAGGTGGACGTATTTCCCGGCATTCCCGGTGCACTTCTCTGTGAGGGCGTTCACTATTGCCATTATATCATGTCGGATCTCCCTTTCTATCTCCTCGACCCTTTTTATCGATACATGTTTCAGGGTTGCTTTCTTTGTTATCTCATCGGCTGCGGAGCCCGGAATATTCCCAACCCTGGCGTGGGCCCGGGCCAGGGTTGCCTCGACCTGAAGGCACCTGGATACCCTCGCCTGATAGGACATCAATTCCTTCATCTCTTTGCGGCCGTACCTGTAATCAAGGGCGCATACCGGCTCCATTCCTGCTCACCGCTTTCGGTAAATGCTCATATGGTAAATATCTTATCGGGAGGGGTTCAGAACATCGATGCGGCACCCGAAAGCATTCCAAGCGCCCTTTTTGCGACCTCTTTTTTAAAGGTGAGCCTGTCGACACCCTGAAGCAGGAAACCCTCTGTCACATCCCTGCCGTCCTTCAAACAGATGGAAATGTAGACGGTTCCCACCGGTTTATCCTCCGTACCGCCCGCTGGTCCTGCGATCCCGGTAACGGAGAGCCCGATATCTGACCCGGTAATATTTCCAACCCCGCGGGACATCTCGAGGGCGGTCTCCCTTGATACGGCTCCGTATCGGATAAGGGTTTCTTCATTCACACACAGAAGCTCCATCTTCAACCTGTTCGAGTAGGCCACCACCCCGCCAAGGAAGGTTTCGGAAGGTCCGGGAACGTCTGTGATGAGGCTCGATATGTATCCGCCTGTGCAGGATTCGGCGGTTGAGATAGTTATTCCCTTTTCTCTGCAGAAATCGATCAGTCCCTTCCATCCATTCATTTCTGGTCCCCGCCGGAGATCTCCTTCATCCTCTCGATCCCGTTGATGGTGCCCACGAACCCGGCAGTGGAATCCGGTACGAAACCCTTCCATTTTTCTCCGGTCAGCATCTCCTTCCTGATCGCTGTCCCGGAGAAGTGTTCCCTGTCAACAAGCCTTGTTGACCGTACATCGTATCCTGCATCTCTGAAGAGCCTCACGGTGAGCGGATTGTTGGAGAACACGACATCGAAGATCGGCACCAGGGATACAACGTGGCTGACCCATATCGAGTACCTGTTGACATCCCTGATCGGGACAGGTATCACCCTGCCTTCCCATCCTCTCTCCCGGGATGCCCTGAGAACCATCTCAACCCTCTCCCCCGCGGTGAAGGGGTCCTTGGTGGTGTACGAGCATTCGGCGGACCCCACGCCGACGATCAGTTCATCCACTTCGGAAAGGGCAGTCTCCATGATCGACATGTGCCCGAGGTGGAGCGGCTGGAAACGGCCGATGAAGAGGCCCCTCATGGTGGGGGAATGAGGCAGAGCTCTATTTTTCATTTATCCCCTATAAATGGAACCGTTTAATATTGAATGAGCATTTCAATGACCATGGTCTTCCGGAAAACGGTTGGAGCCCTGTTCCTGCTCGTCATCCTGCTCCCCAACGCGCTGGGGTCATCCTCGGCGGAGTTCGACGAGGATACGACCGGCATCTACGACAGGGCGGAGGAGAGCTTCTTTCCGGGCGAGTTCATGGAGGACCTGATAATTGAGGTGGACAGAGAGGAGATATCACTTGATATCGACGGCGGCATCATAGAGCTGACCCCGGAAGAGAACTGGTGGGGGGAGGCTAACCTGACAATATCAAATGCAACGGAAATGCTGGTGATCCCGATCCGTGTCAGACCGGTGAACGACGCGCCGGAGTTGGGGGACATCGTGATCGAAGGCGATCCCCTGTCCCTTGTCAATCCCCTGATCGCAAGCATCAATGCCACGGATGTCGACGGGGACCAGCTTGAGATCACCTGGTATCTGGACCAAGAAGAGATGGGAATCGGCCCGAAAATCCAGTACTATATCTATCCAGGCAGGAAGAACCTTACTGTGGTCGTAAACGACGGAAACGGAGGGATCTTATCGACCTGGGCGATTGTCGATCCGCTCCCACCACCGGGCTGGGGTGAGGAGCCTGACAATACCCGGAACAGGATCATCTTCTGGACCATATTCGGGTCGGGCGCCTTTTTATTCACTGCGCTCACCTCATGGGTATTCCTGTCAAAGGGCAAGAATGAAGTGAAAAAACGCATAGATGAAGATGCCGGATAGCTCAAGCATCCCAGCTCATCACTTCTTCCCCCTCCTCCTCTTTCCCGGACCCTCTCTTCTTCACGATCACGGTGGTAATTATTATCGCTGTGATGATGGCGAGGAGTGAAACAGAAGCGATCATGATCCAGAGGACGGGCAGGTCTGAAGATCCCTCCCCGGGTCCATGGATCGGGTCGGTTCCGTCGTTATACTCCTCGAGATCGGAAATACCGTCTCCATCAGCATCGTTCGATGCAGAATGCTTGAGCGGGTCGAGGCCGAACCTGGCCTCCCAGCCGTCGGGCATACCGTCATCATCGGAATCGGCATTGCCGGGTCCTGTACCCGCATTGAACTCCTGCAGGCTCGTCAGACCGTCATCATCCAGGTCCAAGGAAGCATCCGAGGCATCGTCCGGGTCAAGTCCCGCATCCATCTCGAAGATGTCCGGTAATCCGTCCCCATCGCTGTCCAGGTCCCTGGACAGGACCTCGAGCATGAACGTTGTAAATGCTGTGTTGCCCTCAATATCCTCAACGGTAACCGTTATCTCGAATGTTCCCGCATCGCCGAAGGTCAGGTTCAGGCTTTCACCATGATATTCGATGGGGCCCCCTACCCAACTTACGGATGCAATACCGATATTATCCGAAACCTCGGATCCCATCAGCAATAGCTCACCGGTGAAGACGGTGACATCTTTGATATCACCAATGGTAGGAGATATCACATCCACTACCTCGATATCGAGCCATTCGGTGGAGTTTCCATTTCCCGAACTGTCGTTCATGAGGACCCTGAAATGGAGTTCTCCGGCAATATGCACCGGGATCTCGAGAGGGAAGGTGAACCTGCCTTGATCCCCATCCGACAGGGTCATCTTATCCACGGGCAGCTCGTTGAAGCGGTATTCAACGTCGATGACATCGAGACCGATGTTATCAGTGCATATGATCGTTATCTCGAGCCGCTCCCCAGTCCCAACAGATCCTGGAATATTCGGGAATATGCAAATCGGGAGGTCATCGTCGCTTACATCCACCGTGGCTTTGGTTGTGAAATTCCAGTTGTTCGAGGTGTCATTTGCCCTGAACACGTAGGATAGGGCTCCGGTGATGTTCTCTGGCACCACCATCTCCCCTCTGAAAGAACCCCCGCCCTTTTTCATGGAAATGTTGTGATGCTGTTCATCTTCGAACCAGTAATCGACGAACACCGAATGAACTCCGATGTTGTCATCCACCTGGATGAAGAATCCAAACACATCGCCGGAGGATGCGGTGGTGAAGGATGAATCGTCGCCGAAGACAGGTTCCAGATCATCGAGGATATCTACGGTCCTCAGATACGAGAGGTTCTCGTTGCCGGCCCGGTCCGTAACATCGATCTCGTATTCCAACCTGCCAATGATCTCGATCGGTATAAGAATACCGTATGACCACTCATCCCCTTCTCCTGGAACCATGTCATTCCCGGCCCCCCATGCATCTCCGTTGAACCTGTAACGGACCTTGAGACCTTCGACCTCGATATTATCATGTGCCCGTACATTGATGGAATAGGTCTCTCCGGAGAATGCGAACCCTTCCGAGAGGTCGAGATACACCCACGGAAGAGTATCGTCCAGGATGGGGACCGTCCTTTCCGAAGCTTGCATCCAGTTCCCGGAAGTATCCACAGCGCGTACAGTGTAATGGAGCATCTCAAGCGAGTCCGGGGGTACGTCTATCGGGAGGACATGGTATGTTGTGGAGTTCTCCACGGAGGATGTCATCGAGGTATTGGTATGGGGCCCATCCCCGAACCAGTACTCGACGAAACCTGAACCGAATTCGATGTTATCGGAGAACTCTACCTTGAACCGGCAGGTCCCGCCCGTGTATGCTTCCCCGGGGGAATCATCACTTTCGACCACGGGAGGATCATTATCCTCGACATTGACAATTGTCCAATCCGTTTCGTTCCGGTTGCCGGATGTATCGTAGGCGATGAAACGGTAATTCAGTGAAGACAGACTTACACATGAGATCGGTATTGCCCACAAGAACGGACCTGTTCCCTGGAGTTCATCCCTTGATGTTGTCATGCCTCCGGTGTAATGGTACTCCACGGAGATGTTCTCCAGCTGGATATTATCGACGGCCTCGACCGAGAATACGAACTCATCTCCCGTGGTCGCAACTGTCGGGGTCAGGTCGGATAAGATCTCGGGGAGATCGTTGTCCTCCACGATCACATCCTTGGAAACCGTGGCGAACCAGTTCCCTGCATTGTCGGATACGTGGAAGATGTAATGGAGCGTGTCAAGTGTATTATGCAGAATGTTTATCTGCCTTGAATAGAGGCTCGTTCCCGACATGCTGACGTTTGTACGGGCCCCGGTCCCGTACCAGTATTCCACGGTTGCCGACTGGACACCGATGTTGTCTGTTATCGAAGCGGAGAACGTGAATTGATCACCGGTGGTGGCCCTCGAGGGTGTCGGATCCGAGATCATCTGCGGGTCATCGTCATCCTCTACCGTTACTGTCTTCTGTGATGAACTCACCCAGTTTCCCGAGCTATCCCCGGAGGTTATTACATAATATAGGGTGTCGATGGAATCCGATGGTATCGATATCGAACAGCTGTATGTTCCCGTTCCGGACATGCTTACATTAGTATGGGCCCCTGTCCCGAACCAGTACTCGACCCTGACCTCCTGGACCAGTATGTTGTCGTTAACGGAAACCATGAAAGTATGACCATTGCCCGTGTATGCTGTAACCGGAGTTGTGTCGGTTCCGATAACGGGAGCGTCGTTGTCGGTGATCATCACGTCCCTGACAGTTGTTAAAAGCCAGTTTCCCCCGGCATCCGATGCGTGGAAGATGTAATGAAGCGCGGAGGTTGTCGAGGAGGATACCGATATCTGAAGGGAGTAAGGACCCGTCCCTGTCATCGAGGTATTGGTATGGGTTCCCGTCCCGTACCAGTATTCAACGGTAACTGACTGGACAGCGATATTGTCGCTTATGGTAGCGGAGAAGGTGAAGGGATCGTTGGTGGTTGCCGATGAAGGTGAACTGTCCGCTGTCAGGACTGGAATGTCATCATCAACGACATTGACCACTTTTATTGGTCCCTCGATCCAGTTACTTGCAGCATCCCTGGCAGAGATAAAATAGCGCAGGGTGTCCAACGATCCCGACGGAATGGCTATCGAGGTCGAATATGTACCAGTTCCGGTCAAGCTCGTGTTGGTGTGGCCACCAGTTCCGAACCAGTACTCGACATGTACATTGAGGACCTGGATGTTATCGGTGATGGAAACGGGAAAAGTGTGGGAGTTGCCCGTGTATGCAGTGGTCGGTGTGCTGTCCTTAGATATCACGGGGGAGTCGTTGTCGAATATTTCCCTTGTCATCCAGCTGGAATGGTTCCAGTTCCCCCCGAGGTCCACCACTCCGAACCGGTACCAGAAAGCATCCGTCGATCCCACGGGATTGGTCAGGGCCTTTTCATATGTCGAGGTTGAGCTCGAGAGGCTAAGATTCAAGGAGCTCGATGGCTGAGATACGGACCAACCATACTCCAGGGTGACATTGGCGACCTCCACATTGTCAGCTATCACCGCTGAAACCGTGAACGACTCCCCCGTGGAGTTGTGACCCGTGTAGGTCACCGATGTGATGGTCGGTCTCTCATCATCCAATCCCACGATCACTTCATTTTCGAATGGCTTGAAGTTATGGGCTGTGACCGTGAGGTTCATCCTTTTCGAGATGGCCGGAACGAATATCGTTGCCTTACCCTGCGGATCGGTATCCGCGAATCCGTAGAAATATGAGGAGTTCATCAGACAAACCTTTGCATTCTGAACACCGTTTCCAAGCTGATCTTTAACAGTGAAGGTTATGTTCCCGGGTGTGCTCATGGAAGTGGGATATGTGACGTTCAGGGTGCCGGGGGAGGCTATCCAGATATCGATCTCCGGGTCGCCCATGAGATTGTATTGAAGAAGGTTCTTCCACACCTGCGCGTTGTGTGCGGTCTTGTCGCTTATGTAATCCGATTTCGATGCCGCAAGGGCCATTCCCGGCTGGTATTTTCCGGAGAAGAACTGCTCCCAGAACCTGTAATCGTGTCCCTGATTGTAGTATCCTCCATCGGTCCCCTTGGTCCAGTGTACGGTATACCAGGAAACACGGGCTGCACCGACAGCTCCGATCCCGACATCCCTGAGGATATCCTCGGTCAGGCACCACTGCCTGTCGAACTCCCCGTTGTTGCAGGCATCGTTGTAGAATAGAGGTCTCTTTCCACCATTCATCTGGGAGGCGCTTGTTGAATAAAATGCTGATGTGGAGGTCTCTCCGCTGTCGCAGAGTCCGTTGCTATTAAGATCGGATGTCCATAATGTCCGATATATCCCGAGATAGCTTCCGTGCCCTGCAAGGTTGACCATGAAAGCTCCCGGGTTGATCGCAGAAACAACATTGGCGTTTGTCAGATTGGCCTCGCAGGACTGCTGGGAAGGCCATATTCCTGCTTTCTCGTACAATCTGTAGGGAGTGTAGCCAGCAGAGTTCATGAAGTCGACCCGGATCGCCTCTGCCAGGTCGGCCTCATCGGTTGTATCGTTGTATTCCGGGGAGTTCGGCCTGTCGTAATTTGAATAGGCGGAAGCCAGCACGGAGCGGTTGAACCAGCTGCCCGTGGGCGGGTTCTTCTCGTAGTTGATGATATTGTCCACGAGGTCCTCCATGTCGGAAGCTGTCGTTGCTGAAAGTCTTCCGACGTAAACCTCGGCCACAAGGTCTATACCGTCAGCCGAATATTCGCCGTACTTGCCATCGTTATCCCCGTCCCAGTCATAGGGAGAATGACCGGTTCCTTCGATGTCGCCGTAATAGATGTCAGCAGGTACCGTGTCGCCATCGGAGCCCGTATCACCGTAACCGTCGGGAATGTAGGCCATCCGGGAAGGGACAACGCTGTGGTCTCCCCCGAGGATGACCCACTTCAGGCTCTCGTTCCTGTAAAGGGCCATAACGTAATTCCTGATCTTCTCCGGTTCATCTGACCCGGCGATATTGCTCGATATCCAGCTGGTCTCGACGACCCTGGTGAATACACCCCTTCTCGTCTTCCACTGAGCAAGTGTGGATAGAGTGGAGTTCAACGTGGAGCTCGTTATTATCACGCATTCCGTATCCGGCATATCATTTCCTTGATAGAAGGTTCCTGACGGGGATGGTGGCGCTTTGTAAACGTCCTCCCAGAGCGGGGCCCCCGGCTCGTCATCCGTTTCGATATCCGCCGGTTCCGGCAGGTCCCGTGGAACATCGATCCTGGACCTATCGACCCTTCCACCGACATCAAGGTGAACGATTATACTCTCGGGAAAGACCAGCCATCCTCCATGGACAGTGAAGGGTGATATCCTTATGGCATAAAGCAGGGAATCTCCCACGGATATTGTTCCGAGCTCCCTCACGGGAGGGTATGAATGTTCATTTCGGATCCCGGCCTGGATCCCATCTCCGGTAACAGGTGGATCGAGAACCATCAATGGAGCGGGGAGTTCCATCATACGGGTTCCCAGGAGCTCGTAATCGATGAGGCAGGGCTCTTCTCCATCCCTGAGGGGCAGATAATACGTCCTTTCGGGGAGTATCGGGGCCCCGGTCCTGCCGCTTGAGCCCCACCCTTCCACGGTCGCGAGGCAGGACCCATGGTACATGGAGATCCCGGGTTCGGGAACCTCGAAAGTGAGGCTCACAATTCCACCCATCCCACAGGTCTCCATCGCTGTTGCATCCCCCTCGAAGATGAAAAAAGATGAGAACATTATCATCATAACGGAAAAAATTGCTGCGGCACCCTTCATTTTCAAACCCCACATGATCCGTCACTCTGTACAAGGAGCGTTGGTATCAATTCAATGGGGCCGTAATTAACTGTTTTGGGACCAATTGTGGTAATGGGAAATATTGATCCTGATATGGACCGGGCAAGGGTCCAACCAATCAAACCTGCCGGGGTAACAATAAAAAGATAATACATACCGCCGATAACAGATGGATACCAGGTTCCAGGAACAGGGAGGAATGGGATGAAGAAGAAGGTCGAAAGTTCCTCGAAAAAGGAAGGGTCGGACGAAGAGGAATTCGAGGAGGAGGGTGAATATGAAGAGGACGATCCGGAAGATGATGAGGACCTCTACGAGGATGAGACGGAAGACGATTGGTTCGAGGATGAAGATGAAATGGAAGAGGAGGAGGAGGAGGACGAATTAGATGAGGAGGACGAGGAAGAACCGGGTGACCGGGATGATGAGGAAGAGGGGTTTACGGGGAACATCCTTCTCAAGGATAAAGGGCGTAACCTTCTCACCATCGGGATCGCCGGGATGATAATAATATCCATCATTGGCGTCTCCATCATCGTCTCTCTTCAGGAGATTGAAACGCCTCCCGAGGAGGAGGACGAAATTAAGGACCCGTATGACTGCATAGGTTCGGATGTCCCGTCACCAAATACCCTGGATGCCCGGATAAGCGAGGTGATGCCATCTTCGGAATGGTTCGAAATATACATAGCAGATGCTGCCTTCGGAACCACCGGGGGATGGACCTTCACAACGTTCGACGAGGAGCTTATACCCCTCCCCGAGGTTCTGGGGCTTGACGGCTTCGACCACATCTTGGTGCATACGGGAAACGGAACCAACGACCTGGACGGCTCCGACGGCCAGGCATCGATATTCCTTAACCTCGGATACGAGGTTCTAAATGACGACGGGGACGAGCTTTCTCTCTTCGATGAAGAGGAAAGGATCATCGATTTCGTGGGCTGGGGCGAGGGGAACAATGATACGCCCCGCCAGGGTTGGACCGTCCCGAAATACGCCGATGCTCCCGCAAAGGGTTTCTCGATATCTCTCCAGGGAGACGATCTCGGGTCAGGTTCGTACTGGACGGAAGGGCCCCCGTCAAAGCTGGATTACCCCCTCATATCGGTTGATCCGGGCGAAGAATATAACGGGACGATCCAGGTCCAGAACGGGAGGAGGGAGCCGGCGGGCACCGGTCCCATCGGGGAAATGGAGATGAAGCTGATCATCAAGGCGAGGCGCGGGGTTCCTGCCGGGCACGGGGTGAACAGAAAGGATCTCGAGGATGTCCTGGAATACGTCGTCCACACCTACAAGCTGTTGAGGAAGATGGGGTTCAACGTACCGATGACAACCGGAACCGACAGCAACGGGAAGCCATTCCTGAGGCTCATAGTTACAAAAAACGGAACCTTTGAGGGCTTCGCGAACGGGAGCAGCGGCCTGATCCATGTGGACATAGGAAGCAGCAAGGCTGCTTCCAAGCAGGCGGTGGAGCACGAGATGTTCCATGCTTTCCAGTTCAAAGCGAGAGCCGACGGCTCCTACCGCTTCAACAGCGACAGATACACCGCCTTTGACGAGGGAATGGCCGAATTCTTCGGAAGGTACTCGACCATGACAAATTACGATCTCACCTGGGAGCAGATGGAGCGCGAACTCCACAATTCCAGTTCGATGAACATAATGAACCTGAGTTCGAACCTCGATAAAAACGTATTCGGGGACTGGCCAGGGGAAGACCTCGAGGACCATTACGGGATGTCCTTTCTCTTCATGAAGTTCCTCATGGACAGGTTCGGGCTGGATATTCTGAAGAAATACCACGACTCCGTGAGAAACGTCATCGGTCCGAACGGGACCGGCAAGGATGAAGGCGACGTGCTCGGGCCCGAGGCTGTCGAGAAGGCCACGGGGCAGAAGTTCGAGGACCTGCTTCAACAGTTCATGCTGTGGAGGGTTGCCGGTCTGTTCCCCCAGTACAAAAATATCACAAACTGGCCTGGATACGACGTGGCAAACAAGCATACATTCAACGGAACCTCAGTGGAGGATGTCGAGGATATCGAGGACTACGGGACACTTGTCAACGAGTACATCATGAACGGATCAGAAGGTGTCCTAACCGTCAAACCCGACCAGGATGTGAAGATAGGTATCAGCGTCATCCTGGTGAAGGATGATGGGACAAAGGAGTATCTCAGCAAGAAGATCGGACCGGGCGGGGCCGGAAGCATATACATTCCGCCGGGGTACAGGAAGATCATCGTTGTGAAGACATCCCTGAAAGAGACCGAACTCGGGGGAAGGTTCCGCATCAAGCTCCAGGCGGGGCCGGTCGTCACACCCATGGGGCCGCCCGACAACGATCACATCATGTGGGATTCCCCCTCCGGTCTACTCGAATGGGAAACATTGCATCCGCTGGAAAACATGAGCTACAGGGTCCAGCTGGACAACACCTCGACATTCTCCCACCCCTGGCATGATATCGAGGTCGATGGAAGCGAGGTCAGCGAACCCATCCCCCGCGACCTCGGGAATGGTACATGGTGGTGGAGGGTCACCTGGGAGCAATACGGGGAGACAGGACCCTGGACGGATCCCTGGAACTTCACCATCTGGCGGGATTTCCAGAGACCGGATATCTTGTGGGACCCGGAGCCGGTAAGGTACGAGAACATTTCCGGAAGCTGGCACCTGATCTCCCCCGATGCAAGGGTCAGGATCGGTCCGTATCAGGTCCCCCGGGAAGTGAGTACCGGACCGGGATCGGCCCAGATCAGACTGAGCGGACCGGGTGGAAGCATCCTGCTCGAGGCGCCGCTCGATGATTGGATCGATATCGGCGGGAGAATTAAGGAAGGCTATGATGCTCTGGAATGGAGAGTGAACTTCCCGCCCTTCGACGCTCCCTGGTTCGGGGATGATATTCTCTGGGACCCTGCTCCACCCGCCCTTGAGCCCTTCCCGGTCCAGCTTCCCGGGAGGCAGGTGGAAAACCGCACCCAGCAGATAGCGGTGAATGATACCTACTGGGTCGAATCCTTCTTCGATGTATTCTACGGTATCGACAAACCTGGAGTTGACCCGGTTCCTTACATCTACTGCCCGACCTTCAACAGGAGAGAAGGAGATCTTGCCCTGTTCGACCTGCATCTGAACTTCAGCGATCTTGATGAGGGCTCTTACGTGTTCACGGTGGTGGCAAGGGATCATTACGGCAGAGGATCTCAACCTCTTGAGATGGTCTTCGACGTAGACAGGACGGGCCCGGACTTCACCATCGAGACATTGCCCCCAAGGATGCCCGCGGTTTACGGCAAAATGTTCACCGTGAACGTCTGGTCCGATGACCCATCCGCTGCTCATGTGCTCGTTGAGCTTTCGGACAGCCATGGAGGTCAACAAATGATAGAGATGATACCGCAGACACCACCAACGGTTCACGACAGGGACTGGGTCGGCCAGGTCGATATTGATACACCGGGCATCCCCGACGGAACCCTCAACATCACTGCTACAGTGATCGATGATATGGGAAATGAAAGAACAGAGTACCTTCTGGTTGGTATCGACACCACCGACCCCGATATCCTGATATTGGCTCCCGGTGAGGGGGAGCTCCTCGAGAGGGGAGCTCTTTACAACTTCCGGGTTGACACGAAAGAGACCCGGTTGACCATAGTGGAGGTCAGGATTGTTCTGCGGAACGGTATTAACGGTGATGAGACGGTAAATGCAACCATCCAGTGGTCATCGGGCTCCGTCTGGGAAAGTGGCATCATTGTCCCGGAGGCCCTACCCGCGGGCGAGCACAGGGTCGAAGCCTATGCTGCCGACTGGGCGGGAAACGTGGGTGGAAAATGGACCCACATACTGATCATGGACCCATGATGGATCAGAACATGTCCAGGAACAGACCGTAAAAACGGGTATCATCTGTCAGTTCGGGATGGAAGCTTGCAGCCAAAATGTTGCCCTGTCTCGCCAGGACCTTCTTTTCCTCGAACGTTCCGATCACGTGGCAGTCGCCCCATACATCGGTGATGAGAGGGGCCCTTATGAAAACGCCCGGGTACGGGCCGATCCCTTCGATCCGGACCTCGGCCTCGAAGGATTCCCTCTGGGGCCCGAAGGCGTTACGGTCGACGGACATATCCATGAGGGACAGAAGCTCGGTACCGGTCCTGTGAACGAGTTCATCCCCCTTCTTTGCCAGAAGCACGCAGCCGGCACAGGTTCCGAGGATCGGGGCCCCCTGTTCCGCCATGGACTTGATGATATCCCTGAGCTGGAAGCGGGTCAGAAGCTTCGAGATCGTGGTGGATTCACCGCCCGGAAGCGATATCCCGTCGATCCTCTCCATGTCGTGGGGGCGCCTTGCCCAGACAGCTTCGCCCTTTATTCCGAGGTCCCTGAATGCATGCTGGAAAGCGGAGATATGCTCCTCGACATCCCCCTGTAGTCCGATAACACCTATCCGGATGGTGTCCATGGAACGGTTGAAAGTACCCGGGTTTATAAAGGGAGCGGATGATGCGGATCAATACCATACCTTCTGAAGGGTATACTTGACGCAATTGTCTTCAAGAAATTCAACAAATCTTTTCGACCTCTCATTTTTTAGGAGGATCACACCTTTGGAGATATATACACCGGGGTCCTCCTTATCGATCTTCAATCCTCCCTTATTCTCGAAAAGGAATCTGCGGAGGTTCCTCTCTACCGTCGGGTCCAGACCATCATAGGAATAGGATATCAATGATCTTGGCTCCAGGCTGGAGCTTCTTCCTATTGCAAATTCAGGTCTGCAGAAGATCACGGACCCGTCTATTGCCATTTCCCAGAGGAAATGGGTATCCTCCTCACCCTGTAGAAAGATCGGAGAAAAACTGTTCTTCATCCTGTTCTTTAGCTCTATATCATTGAGAATCTCCATTATACCTTCCTGGACTTTTGATCCCTCTTCAACGTCCCTGCAGATCAATGCGATATCTATATCACTTTTTTTTCCGGATTCACCCCGGACCACAGAACCAAAAAGAATGGCTGCATCTATTTCGCCCGACATGGCTAATTCACGTTTAAGCATAACCAAAGCTCTTATTGGAAGGATATGGGTATCCATTCCCGGGATGCCGATCAGATCTGCAATTATCTGTGATCTCCAATCTCCTCTGTCCATTTTATCACCCTTTCAAGGGCTTCTCTGGCTCTTTTCACCCTATCTCCATTCCATCGGGAGTCATATACAGACCCGATCCTTATGAGTTTGACTTGCTGATAATCATGAAGCAGATCGTTCATTCCATTATCCCTCAGATATCTCTTATGCCTCGAATGGGAAACAATATCCATACCATACTTCATGTTCAGACCGAATGCAATGAAATGTACCATCGCAACAAAGATATCCTCGATAACCGAGGGAGCTTCCTTTTCATCATGATAACTATCGGCTCTGTTTCGAAATGCTCTCTCTTTTTCAAGGCGTCCTTCTGGTTTCAATGAAACACCCGCCTTTAAAGGACATCTACTATATAAATTATATATACTTATTGTCCTAATAAGGACGAATTCTTCCTTCAGAGAGGTATCCTTTCGACCTCAAGGCCGTCCCAGGTCGGATAGACCTCGGATATGTACTTCACACCCTCGAGCTCCTCCGAAAGCTCTTCGAGTACCCAGGGAGCGATAAGAAGCCTTGAACCTTCAAGCTCCATCAGCTCATCGGGAACATCGTGGACGTTCCTCAGGATGTACATCAGGTCCTCCATATTGTCAGATTCTATGACTCCTCTCAAAAATGTACCGTCATCCGTTACGACCTCGAATGGTCGCTTCAGGTTCCGGGCCATCCTCTTCAACCTGTTCCTCAACTGGACCGAATCCTTGTAGACCGAGGTGCAGAGATGAAGGACAGTGGATGTATCCGGGTATCTTTCCCGCATTTCCGATATGACCGATAGGGCAAGCTCTCTTGAGCCCTTAACGGCCATGGAGTCTCCCACGAGCTCGTATCCCTTCTCACGGAATATACCCATGTTGGTATGAGAGGCCTCGAGCTCGTTGATGTTCACGAAGGAAAGACCCTGCCTCACGGCGTGATCCACAAGATCGAAGAGACCCCCGGAGTACTTCCCTTCAGAACCCTTCTCATCTATGACAGCCGGTATCTCGATCCCCGTGACAAGTCCTGTTTCCACCGCTTTCATTATCAGATCGTGATAGGGACGTGCGGGCTCCCCGTCACCCCCCTCAGCTCCGTTTCCCAGGAACCTGAACATGCTCCAGGTATGGATCGGCGGGTGAAACCTTATCTCGTCGAGTCCCGCCTCCTTTATTCTGTCCAGAAGATCCGGGTCGAAGGGTCCGGTCGTGTAGAGATGAATGTGATGATTCTTTCCGAACATCTCCTTCAATCTGATAATCGTCTCGATGGTCCGGTCGGGAACCACCATCGGATCGCCCCCGGTGATCCCGGTTCCCAGAGCCCTCATCTTCTTCGCCTCTCCAATTATCTGGTCGATACGGCTCCTGCCCTCGACCAGCCTCTCATTTGCGTATATCACATCTTTGCCCTTCTTTTTCTCCGATAGAGGGCAGTAGAAGCACTCCTGCCTGCAGATGCCGGTGATATAAAGGACCATCTTCGCTCCCCTGTCGCAGTACCTGCACCCGAAAGGCGGGGTTCCCGTGCAGGAGTTGACGAGCTCATCTGTGAAATGGACGGGCATGAACCGAAAGATGTGAAATGACAATATGAAATTTGCCCCCGTGAAGGGGGTGGTCATGCAATTTATTTAATAAATAGTTCGAACATATGCAATCGACCATCTTGCATCGGAGGATATGAAATTGAGCTCCAAAGGCAGGCGACTCACGGTGGGCGACAAGATCCTGATACTTCTCCTCAACTACACGAGATACAGGGGAGAGCTACAGACACCTATAGATGTGACCCAGGACGGTATCGCGAACAATCTGGGGATCATCCGTTCTGCTGTGCCAAGAGCTGTGGGGTCACTGATCAACAGATCATTCGTGGAGGAGAACCTGGCGCACATAGACGGGCTTACCAGGAGAAGAAAGGTGTACATGCTCACAGACGAGGGCATCATGGCGGCAAAGGAGCTTCTGGACGAGATCTCCTCGATCAAGGTCCAGGTCAAAGAGGGAGGTGCCCGCTCTACGGATACCGTGGGTTCGCTACTTTCCAGGAATGAGATTACCCTGAACAATATCTCGGATGTGCTCTCCAGAGAGGTTCTGGACAAGGACAGGACAACAGAGGTCAGGGAGGAAAGGAAGGGGCACACGCTTTACATCCATTCACTCTCCCCGCCGGATATTTTTCTCGGCAGGGACCGGGAGATAAGCGAGATACAGAGCGCGATCTCATCGCCAAAGAGAAAGGTAACCGTTGTATACGGGATAGCCGGGGTCGGGAAGACCACCCTGAGCTGGAAGATCACCCAGATGCTTCAGAAGGAGATGAACATCTTCTACATCGATCTCAAGGAATGGACATCACTGAACTACATGCTGAAGGAATTGGGGGACTTCTTTGCCAGATCGGGCTGGACGCCCCTGAGATCCTATCTGGAAACCTCAAGGGAGAACGATATCGAGGCTGCCTGCGATCTGATGAAGGAGATCGACCCGGAAATGCCGTACCTTGTGATTTTCGACGATCTTCACCGGGCCCCGAAGGAGATCACCATGTTCCTTGGCTCTCTCAAGGAAAGGATCAGATTCATGAAGCGGTTCAACATGCTGGTGCTCTCAAGGCAGAGGGCGGAATTCTACGATATCAGGGATGTCCGTATCCATAATCTCGTGGGAGAGATAGAGCTACTGGGATTCGACAGGGAGACATCCCGGAAGTTCCTCATGGAGAGGGGGTTCGGGAGCAACGAGGTGGATGCCATTATTGCCAGGACCGGGGGTCATCCGCTTGCACTTGTACTTGTGGAGAGGGAGGGATACAACTACGACATCAGCGACTTCGACCAGTTCCTTTCGGAAGAGATCTTCAACAAACTCTCCAAAGACGATCTCAGGCTCCTGGGGCTGCTTTCCCTGAGCAGGCTGCAGCTCGGAGAGGATGATCTGAGGAACCTCATAGAGCTGGACCAGGAGGATATCAGGTCCCTGATGGACCATCATCTCATCTTCGGGACCCCGGGCGGGTATGTGATCCATGATCTCATCAGGGACCAGGCGGTTTCCATTATATCTCCCGATGAATTGAAGGAGTCCCACATGATACTGTCCGAACTCTACCACGAGCGGCTGATCGCCATGGGATTCCATCAGGAGATCGACGAGGTTGTACCCCCGTTCCCCTTCGGATTAGAGGACGAGACGGGTCTTGGCCCCGTTCCCCTTTACGTGGGGGAGGAGATATATCACCTGATGGGATCCTTAAGACCCAGAGAAGCCATGACGATCCATATCATGGCGCATCTTCAGATCCCCTCAAAGGACCTGCTCAAGGAGAGCGGGAGACAGGTCCTTCGCATGCTTCCGAAGAACATGTCATCAGTTGAGGAAATGCAGAAGGATTTCCTGACCGGTGTGCTCGACATACTGGATGAGGATTTCGAGAAGGCTCTCAAGAGATTCGAGAAGATGGGAGCGATCAAGGGAAAGGATGATCTCTCCCGGTCCATATCAGAGTGCATAAGGCTCTGGAAACCGTATCTGGAGGAAAAGGTTAACGGACCGGAAAGGGCCCTCGAGGTCCTGGGGAAG
>Ga0272442_10002234_pt1 | contig 28361 bp, 20 predicted proteins | sample SSMForm2O_FD_200262 | JGI IMG/M metagenome (GOLD analysis project Ga0272442, IMG submission 200262) | Marine sediment archaeal communities from Little Sippewissett salt marsh, Falmouth, MA, United States - SSM-Form-2O | ecosystem: Environmental > Aquatic > Marine > Wetlands > Sediment ...
ATCGAGTACAAATACGTCCCGAACGAGAGCGGCGACGGCATGGTCACCAAGTTCGCCAACGGCATTGAAATGATCCTCGAACGCGACATGGACAAGAAATACTTTCATGGCTCGTGCGGCGTGCGCTACGAAGGCACCGAGGGCTGGGTCGCCGCGGGGGATGGGTACTCGCAGCCGGACGTATCTTCCCCGGCTATGCTGGCAGATTTCAGAAAGATCGTTTACGACTATCAGGCCCGCACGCAACGGCCGATGAGCCACGTTCGCGATTTCCTCGATTGCGTCAAAACCCGCCGCCAGACGGTGGCCAATCCGGTCGTCATGCACCGGTCCATGACGACCGTGCACGCGGCGAACATCTGCATGTGGCTCAAGCGCGACCTGAAATTCGATCCGGTCAAAGAAGAATTCATAAACGACGAGGAAGCGAATCGGTTCCGTTCCCGCGCGATGCGAGAACCGTGGGTTATCTGAGGACAAAATCTTAATCCGAAAGGAAATCAAACCATGTCAAAGTTAAGAATACACATTATCCTGATTATCGCATTGCTGGCCGTCGGTGCAGTGCAGTCCTTCGCCCAAACGGTCCCGGCCAAACAGGATGAGGCCAAACTGATCGCCGTACTCAAGTCGGCGGACGCCTCGCACAAGGAAAAAGTCGATGCATGCCGGGGGTTATCTTTCATCGGAACGAAAAAGGCTATTCCGGCGCTGGCGGCGCTGCTCGGCGACGAAAAACTCTCACATATGGCCCGCTACGGGCTGGAGCCGATTTCCGACCCGGCCGTGGATGAAGCCTTCCGCGCCGCACTCGGCAAGCTCAAAGGCATGCCACTGGTCGGCGTCATCGGCAGCGTCGGCGTTCGACGCGATACCCAAGCCGTGAAGCTTCTAATACCCATGCTTGAGAATTCCGATCCTGAAATCGCCCATGCGACGGCGCGGGCATTAGGGAATATCGGCAATTCCGCCGCAGCGAAAGCCCTTCAAACCCGGTTGAAAAACGCCTCCGGAGAAGACCGGCTGAACATATCCGAAGGTTTGCTCCGCTGCGCCGAATCACTCGCCGCTGAGCACCAGAGGCAACAAGCCATCGCCATCTACGATCAACTCCGCAAGCTAAACGATCCACACCAGGTCCGAGCCGGCGGATTGCGCGGCGCCATCCTGACACGCGGGACGGGCGGGATTGCATTATTGCAAGAGCATTTGCGTAGCAACGACTATATCTTATTCTCCGCCGCCTGTCAGGCAGCCCTGGAGATGGCGGATTCGGAAGTTACACGGGCGTTGACGGCTGAGGTGAACCAAATACCCGCCGACAATCAAATTCTGGTCATCTGGACGCTGGGTAAGCGTGGCGACGCCGCGGCGCTTCCCGCTTTGACCGCACTGGCAAAAAAGGGTCCCAAGAACGTTCGCATCGAGGCCATTAAGGCGTTCCCGCAGATTGGCGACGGTTCGGCGGTGCCGGCATTAGTGGAACTGATAGCCGATAACGACGGCCAGATCAGCCAAAACGCCCAGGAGGCCCTGGCGGCGATGCCGGGCCGGGAGGCGCACGCCGCCGTGATGGCAATGCTCGACGGCTCAGATACCGAGAAGCGACTCACTGCGATGGAGCTGATCGGACGCCGGCGGATGACACGGAGTATTCCCGCGCTGCTGAAAGCCGCGGAAGACGCGAATCCGCAAATCCGTCCGGAAGCCATCCGGAGAATCGGCGAGCTCGGCGGACCCGCTGAAATATCGCCTTTACTCGACGTACTCATGCGTCTGAGCGCCTCCCGGGACTTGAGCGCGCTCGAACGGGCTTTAAGCGCCGTTTGCACGAAAACCGATAATCCGCAATCCAACACGGGCAAGTTAACCCGCCTGCTGAGCCGGGCTTCACCCGGCCAGAAAAGCATCTTGCTCCAGGTTCTCGGTGTCATCGGCGGGCCCGACGCGCTCGAAGCGGTTCGTCAGGCGGCCAACGATTCCAACAATCAAGTCCGCACCGCAGCGGTGCGTTCGTTGTGCGGATGGAAAACGGCGGATGCGGCTCCCGATCTGCTCAAGTTAGCCAAAAGCTCGACGGACCGAGCCGGAAAGACGGCCGCTCTACGCGGCTACATCAGCCTCGTTCGGGATGAGAATCTTTCGACGGCCGACAAACTGGCCATATGCAAACAAGCCGCCGAGCTGATCCAGCGCAACCAGGAAACCAAGCTGTTGCTCGGCGTGCTGGGCAACGTGCCGTCACTTGAAGCTCTTTCGATGGCGATGGCGCATCTGGATGACGCGACCACGAAACTCGAAGCCAGCTTCGCGGCGGTGGCGATCGGCGAAAAGATCGTCGGACGGCATCCGAAGGAAGTGCGAAACGCCTTACAGAAAGTGCTGAAGGCCACGAACAATCGAGATGTCACCCGACGGGCCAGGCAAACATTGCAAAAGGCGAAGTAAATCAGGATATCAGGGTGCGAGTACCAGGTTATCAGGATATCAGGATATCAGGTTGCGACGTAACGTCCCCTTCCTGAGAACCTGATTTCCTGGTATCCTTTATCCTGATCCCCTGATGACCTGATCCCCTTGACCTCTATGTTATAGAGGTCAATTTGTCCCTGTTCTCGTAAACCTTGATAATGGCGTCGACAATATCATCCATATCGTCTCTCGTTCCGAGCAGAGGTCCCGACGCCCAAATCATGGCCATCTCCTCACAAACCTGGTCGCACCTGGGACAGGGAACCTGCGCGCGGTATTGCCGGAGTCGTTTGGCTGAGAACATCTTCGTATAGACGGGCTGCTTCAGGATGTGCTCGATCCAGGGCTCGCGGTGTAAACCATTCTTGATGTACGGGCTGAGACTGATCCCTTCGGCGCGCAAAGCTTTGAGGAACGTGTCACGCGACACACCGTTGAAATGCTCCTTCAAGTACGATGTTGGATACAAGTAGTAAGAACCGCTGGCCGTGCCCTCGTATAGTTTCTGCGGGCGAATGCCGGGAACGTCCTTCAGCCTCATGGTCAAATGAGCCGCATTTTCGTTCCGGCGTTTGAAGCGTTCCATAATCCCGGGCCACTGGCCGAGTAACGCCGCCGCCTCGAACTCGTTCATCCGGTACTTCGGCCCGGCCACTTCCGTCCGGCCCCGCCGGGACGTACCGTGGTTCTGGACCGTGTAGCATCTGTCCATCAGCTCTTCGTCGTCGCCGACGATGGCGCCGCCCTCCCCGCATGCGATGGTCTTGCTCGATTGGAAGCTGAAGCATCCGAGATCGCCGATCGTGCCGAGTTTCTTACCCTGATACTCGGACAGATGTGCCTGGGCGGCATCTTCGATCACCTTCAGGTTGTGCTTTTTCGCCATCTGCATGAACCGCTCCATGTGACAGGGTTGACCCATCATATGCACGGGCATGATCGCCCTGGTATATTCGGTGATGCGCCGCTCCACATCGTCGGGATCGAGCTGGTACGACTCGGTATCCAGATCGGCCAGGACCGGCAGCGCCCGTGCGGACAGAATGGACGCAATCGTCCCCGGGTCGGTGTAGGGCGAGGTAATGATTTCGTCGCCGGGCCCGATGCCGAGCGCCTCGACGCACGTATGCAATGCCTGGGTCCCGGAGCCGACCGCCACGCAATACTTCGCACCCATCAGCTCGGCGTATTTTTTCTCGAAGGTGGGCACTGTCCCGGTTCTGGACTGAATCCGGCACCAAACTCGGCTCTTGGTCGTTTTCACGACGGAATCAACAACCTTTTCGTCCCAGTACGGCCAACGCGGCCAGCTTTTATTCTTCCGTACCGGCTCGCCGCCTAAAATCGCCAGTTTTTTCGTCTTGTTCGTCATATTGCCGTAGGCGGGAATCGTTTTCGAGGCGACCGATGCGAGCGATCCCGCCGACGCCGCCGCGATAAATTGCCGCCGCGTTAAATGTTGATTAGCCATCTCCAAACCCTTTCTTTGAATATTCTCAACCGTTTGAATCTAAGCCACAACCCATTATACACTCGACGAGCAACCGATGTGAAAGGAAATCTACACTGAGATAAACCGACCACGAAAAAGACCGGGAGATTATGAAGACGAATTCGCAGGGATTGACTTGAACAAGATACCTTTTATACTACAATTATGTTGGCCGTATGTTTGATGGATTGCACGGGAAGGCATAATAAATGAATAACCACATTCGTGAAGTTGTTGGCAAATTGATGGATGGCCTCGCCTCAGAGACTGGCATGGTTCGAATCTATGCCTATGGATCGCGGATTCGAGGTGATGGCGATCCGGGATCGGACCTCGATCTGCTGGTCGAATTACGCCACGTAACGACGACGGCCCGACGGCGAATCCTGGATCGAGCCTGGGAGTTGAGCCTGGAAGAAGGCTATGTCATTTCCGTCACCGTTGTGAGCCAGGAAGCCTTCGAATCGGGTCCGTTGTCGGTTTCGCTATATGCCGAGAACGTCCGTCGCGAGGGGATCGAGATTGCGGCATGAAAGAAGAGAATTTTCAATCTCTTATCAACTACCGTCTCGAACAGGCTCGTGAAGCGCTGGAGGATGCAAAACTCCTTCTCGATGCCGATCGGTATCGAGCCGTTGCCAATCGACTTTACTATGCATGCTTCTATGCGGTCGTCGCGGCCTTATTGACCCGCCGGCTTCAATACTCCAAACATGCGGCGGTGATTTCTTTTTTCGATAAGGAATTTATCCGCTCGGGCCAGTTACCGAAGGAATACTCCAGAACGTTGCATCGTGCTTTCAACGAGAGACAACAAGACGATTATATGCCCTTTGTCGAAATGGATGCCGAAGAGATCGAAGGTCTCTTTACAGAGGTTCAGATTCTGGTCAATGGGATTAGCGAATATATTGTAGAGCACTCTTAAGATAACATCCAGTGTGACGATGTGACGCACGCACTCCACCCTGTTGAAATGAAAAAAAGGCCGTCAAACATTTCAACAGCCCCTATCAAACACACGGTATCATCATCTTCGTGTTAGAGTGCTCTACGTCGGCGCAGCCAGGTGACAAGACCGGCTCCGATACTACCGAGTAACATTGCCCCCGGAGCGGGAATGACGGGCGTAGGACCAGGCAGTTCTTGTACGGTACCGGTCCATGTAAACATAGCCCAAGCTCTATAAGAACGAGGATGCATCCCCCATCCTTTGTGGGTTACGTCCCATATACCAATGTTTGCATGACGATCGTGTATGAGCCACCCGGTCTGCCCATGGGGAATAAAATATGAGTATGAACTAGCGTCTAAAATCGAATCGTATACAACGGGTGCTATGGGAGGAATATTTAGCAATTCGTCAATCGCGGTGCCAGCTAACTCAGCGCCCTCTGGATCCCTATAAAAAGTTGCTCCCGTAATAGGGAGCCCCCATAAATCTCGAGGCAAGCCCCACCGGAATACAACATCGTAAAGGTCAGATCGCACCTGCAAATTCTTGATACCTTCCACAGATCCTGGAGTAGGTCCGGGTATGATTGTTGGTCCCCCCATACTTATTGATGCTGGACTCAGTGCACATAATACAACCATGAAAATAGAAACGAAATGTCTATTCATCACAACCTTCCTCACGTTATTGAAATTGCCCTCTCACTCACTCTCTCACGCTTCGTCTCCCTACAAAGCCACCATGTAACTATTATACCAAATTTCGGGGGGACGTGACAATTGTGGTGACTACGTATTTTTGCCCACGTGACCTTGATTTATGGCCTACAAACAAGGGGTGCCGAAAGAATATTTCAGATAATAGAAAAAATCCGAAAACGGAGCATTTTCCTCCTGCACTGTAACATACGAATTTGTTGGTTCCATATTTGCGACCGGGTGGCAGCCTCAAAGCCGCAGGCTTTGGGGATGGTGGGCAGGGAAGCCATCCCCAAGCTTCGCTTGAGGCTGCCACACAAACCTTTTTGGATGGAAAAGAGCAGTGCCCTAAAAATTTCACAGACACCATGCATCCTGAATAATAAAAAACCTTTGTATTGTGTTTTGAGATTTTGTTACAATGATGTCGGCTACGCAATATGAGAAGCCTCATCATGTCGTTAAAAGGAAACTGGTGAATCGAGTACTGCCCTCTTTGAGTGGAGGCAGAAGTACGATGCGCAAACGAACAGGTTTCACCCTCATCGAGCTGCTGGTCGTGATCGCGGTTATTGCTATTCTCATGGCCCTGTTGCTGCCCGCCCTGAACCGCGCCAAAGAACAAGGCAAACGGGCCGTCTGCCTCAATAACGCCAAGACCCTCACGTTAGGCTGGCTGCTGTACGGCGACGATTACGACGGCGATATGCCCCGGGCCGTGGCGGTTGCGGACGGCGGCTGGGTCCAGAAGCCGCCCGGCAGCTTACCCGTGGACGCCCCGGAGGACGTCCAGGTCCAGGCCCTCAAGGACGGCGTCCTGTTCAAATACGTCGAGAACGTCCAGGTTTTCCGCTGCCCGGTCGCCAAAAGCTTCGAGATGCGAACGTACAGTTGCTCTCACGCCATGAACGGTTCGAGCTTCGACGGCGGGCCGGTCCTCAAGAACATACTCAAGATCGAGCATCCCGCTCGACGGATTGTCTTTATCGACGATTTCGGCGAGGATTGGGACGCCGCCTGGGCGGTGCCGTGGAGCCGGGCGGCCTGGTGGAACCCGATTCCCGCGCGTCACGGGGCCGGCACGATCGTCTCCTTTGCCGACGGCCGGTCGGAATGGTGGGCCTGGAAGGACCCGCGGACCAACGCACTGATGGTCGATTGGGAATGGGGGGAGAACGGCGATAATCTCGGCGTCGTGCAAGAGGATAACCCCGACCTCGTCCGCGTCCAAAAAGCCATCTGGGGCGAGATAGGCTATTAGAATCGCCGGGTGCGACTTGCCTCACCGCTCTGGTCGATTTTGTTATTCGTATAAAACGCTATATATGGGTATCGGGCTATCAGGTCATCAGGGTGAAGGACACCAGGATATCAGGGTCTCAGGAATAATCTGACGTGTCAGCCGGATGCATCGATTCGCGTGATATCCTGATCACCTGATATCCACTTCCTGATCCCCTGATACACTGATAACCTAACGTTAGTTCTTTTATAAGAGATATTCGTTGACGATCCCGGCGCGATACGGTACAAAGCCAGTTGAATGATAACTCTTTTTCGGGAGGCAAGCGCTATGAAACACCAAACATTTCTCAAGGCCGTTCTGTGTTGTTCGCTGGTCGTTCTGACCATGCTCTCGGCCCGGGCCCAGGGTCAGCCGTCGCAGGGCCGCAGAGGCGGGCTGTACGGCGACTGGAAGATCAAGGTCGATTACGATGGAAGGTCCTTCGACTCGATCCTGTCGTTTTCAAGGGATAAGGAAGGGAACCGAACCGCCCAGTGGATCAGCATCATGGGGCTTAGCGAGTGTAAAGACGTCTCGTTCGAAGACGGCAAGCTCAGCCTCATGATGGAAAACCGCAATCGCGAAGGTCAGATCAGCACGACGAAGTTCGCCGCCAAGATCGAGGAGGGAAAACTCAGCGGCACCCTATCGAGTGACAGAGGCGAGTACAAAGCTGAAGGCGGGCGCATGCCGCGAATGCCCCGGGCCGTCGGGAGCTGGCAGATGAAGTTCAAGGTCGGCGAGCGGGATATCACGACAACGCTCATCGTCAAAGCCGACAAGGACAACACGCTTGCGGCCGAATGGCAGAGCCCGTGGGGCGAGCACACGATCTCGGATGTGCAGTACGAACGGGGAAACCTCAGCTTCAAACGGAAGAGCAAGTTCCAGGAACGCGAATTCGAATCTACATTCAAAGGTTCGATCGACAGAGAAACGGATATGCTCACCGGCGTGATTAGCATGTCTGAGATGGGAGAGATCCAGGCTGAGGGGACACGGACCGGCGGGGCGCTTATCGGCGACTGGGATATTGAAACCACCTCCGACCGGGGCACGCGCAAACAGCGGATGAGAATCAATCCGGACATGAGCGGTTTATACGGAGCCATTCCCATCAAGAAGGTTAACTTCGAAGAGAATCGGGTGGATTTCCTGCTGGCTTTGCAGTTCGGCGACCGGACGTATGAGATGACGTTCGACGGCAAGCTGGAGGACTCGAAGCTGACCGGAGACATGACATCGTCCTGGGGCACCCAGAAGGTCAAAGGCACGAAGATCGTCCGCACCGTTAGAAGACGCCGCTCACAGTAAACAACGCTCCAACCATCAGGCCTGCCGGACTGAGCTTCGGCAGGCTTTCTTAATTTGTTCTCGACTCTTCCCGGCATGGGTAAATGAAGTAAAAGGAGAAACTCTGTGGTTGGTAAAATGTGGTTCTTGAAGTTCGTCGTTTTAATGATTGTGGTCTCTGCAGCGGGGATGGCCGGGGCGGTGGAGGCGACGTGGGAGTCGCTGGAGCACGAACCGGCCGAATGGTTGCTGGATGCCAAGTTCGGCATTTACACGCACTGGGGCGTGTACAGCGTACCGGCGTTTCAAACGGAGTGGTACGCCAAGCGGATGTATGAAGAAGGCTCCGGCGTCAACAAACACCACATCAAAAGCTACGGCGATCCGAGGTCGTTCGGCTACCGCAAGCTGGTTCCGCTGTTCAAAGCGGAAAAGTGGGACCCGGCCGAATGGGCGGCGTTGATGAAGGCCACGGGCGCCAGGTATGCGGGCATGGCGGTCGTGCATCACGACGGATTCCTGCTCTGGGACAGCGACGTGAACCGCTGGAACGCCGGGAACATGGGGCCCAAACGTGATTGTTATGGCGAATATGTCAAGGCCCTGCGCGCCGAAGGGCTCAAAACCATCGCCACGTTCCACCATATCCGCACGTTCAACTGGTATCTTCCGGGCGTCGGCGGTCTCGGCGGAGCGATCCAACCCGAGCTGGCCGAGAAGATCAAAGCCAAAGGCTGGGACCTGACGAACCCGAAGTACGGCGATCTGTTCTGGAACGAGCTGGCCGGGTGCAAGTATGAGGATTTCCTGGCCGAGTGGCAGGCGAAGGTGCGCGAAGTCGTCGATAAATACCGGCCGGATGTGCTGTGGTTCGACGGCGGTAGTTTCAGACAGGGCGATTCGGAGCAGATTGTGCTGGGCCTGCTGGCGTATTATCACAACCGCGCCGCCGCCTGGGGCAAACGCGTGGAAGTGCTCAACAAATTGCCCGTGACGGGCCAGTTTAACTTCCCTCGCGAGTACGGCATCTTAACCTTCGAAGAGGGCCGCGACCGGCTCGGGCGGGTGGAGCGCCCCTGGATCGACGATATGAAAATCAGTAATCGGGCGTGGTGCTATATCGAGGGACAGAAATATAAAAGCGCCAATGAAATTATCGACGGGCTGGCGGACCGGGTAGCACGGGGCGCCGGTTTGCTGCTCAACTTCTCACCGAAAGCCGACGGCACCGTACCCGACGAGCAGAAGCGATCGATGTTAGCGGTGGGCCGATGGCTCAAAACGAACGGAGAAGCGATTTTCGCAACCCGGCCGTGGAAGATCGCCGCAGAGGGTGATGAAACGAAACTTCGCGCACGACAGTGGAAGTTCGGCGCCTGCGATGCCTCGGATATCCGGTTCACACGCAGCAAAGACGGGCGCACTCTCTATGCGATTATCCTGGGTTATCCGAAACAAGGGCATTTAAAGATCCGAACGTTAGGCGAGCAAACCGTCATTGCCGACGGGGGCATCCGAAACGTGACTCTGCTCGGGCACAACGGACCGCTTTTGTGGAAACGCGATGCCGCTGCACTGGAGATCGAATTACCGGGGCGTATCAATCCGGACGAACCGGCTTACGCGCTGAAGATCGAACCGGCCGGTAAACTCCGTATGGACTAATTAGTTACTGTTGCGGAAAGTAGAAAACTCACATGTCACCCCTGCGAAGGCAGGGGTCCAGGGCGTAAAAAGTGGATTCCCGCCTTCGCGGGAATGACAAATGGTGTTTCTGGAACAGTGACTATTTACGTAGAAAAAGAAGGCACTTTATCCACAATTAAAAAAGGCGGCGGCGCCCGCAAGCGCCGCCGCCCGAATCTGAATGATTAGCATACGGTAACACCGGTATCAACCGACTGTTAATTGTCGTACCAATCGTCGAATGTAATCAATTCGTCTTCAAAGAGCCATTCCGTCGGATTCCAGCCAGTCATCACCTGGTTGACGCAGTCCACATCATCGGACAAGACAAGCCATATCTTGGCGCCATCGAGAAGATAGTTGTCATCAAAATCCTTCGGCAAGTCACCGGTATCCGCCGTTCCGTTGATATGAATCCGACCTTTTGCATCGGTCGTGCCTTCGCCCAGGCAGATCAATCCAGCGCCCGGCCACGGATCGGGATAGTAGATCAAGGTGTAATCCGTACAGGGCTCGAGATACATCGCACCGAACCAAAAAGCAAACGTCTTGAAATCCGGACGATACTGCATGCAACCCCACGCGCCATCCTCAACCCTGCTGTAATTATCATCCGGATCTTTCTCATACAAATAGAGCGTTTCCTTGTCGGACAAGGTCAGTGAGACGGCCCCCGCGGCCATCATGGCCGTGACTACCAGTACAAATAGATACTTTTTCATCTTTGATTCCTTTCGTTTGTTAGAATAGACCTTCCTTACAGTTTCCTCTCTCGCTCACGCGATTGATATTTCAGCCGGATTTGCCCATACGGCCAACCGGGCATAACAAGTACAAAACCTCCTTTCTGGCACTCAAAATTCCCTAACAATAATCCGGCTGTCTTCGCTGTCAGCGGAGTGTTGTATGAGTCCTCATAAGTTCAAATCGTACGTAAAAATGAAAGAGTATCAATCGTGAACTTTAATGTTTTTCCACACTTTTAGGGTGTATTTACACTTGACTTGGAATGCCTCATATTATATATGGTTTTATAGGGCTTATTGCATAAATTGAGTAGATTTACTCATAAGACGGAAAATTCCTTGCGCTGAGAGCAAAAAAAAGTCTTGACGCATGCAATAACGTCCTATAATATTTCCACTGAATAGCTTGAAATGCGATATGAGGTCCAAAACTGGTGAATCAAGGTGTGCCTCTTAAAGTGCTAAACGTCAACCGAGTGACAATGAAACCCTGCCTGAAGGATTGATAAGGACACATGGGAGAGGATTGGAAGACACGAGGAAAACTGCTTCAAGAAGTCAATACGCTGCGTGATCGCATTGCTCAACTGGAACACGCCGAAGAGAGCAAGAAAACGAGCGGATCACATGAGGTCAATGCCGTACTCGGGGCCGTGCTTGACAATATCACCGAAGGGGTCCTTTTGATAGACGTCATGAGTCGGCAGCTCGTCGCCGGTAACAAAGTGTGTTGTCAAATGTTAGGGTGCGAGCAGGAATCTATTGCTAATCTTCGCGTTGAAGACGTCGATCCGACAAAGGCGGCGGATCATTTCATGGAACGGATGGGAACACTCGCAAGTGGAAAATCCTCGCATGCCCAGAGTGTGCCGGTCAAAAACCATGAGGGCACGGTCCTGTTTAAGGAAGTGACCTTTGTACCCTTGACTCTGGCCGGCAGGAAATACATCTTGAGTGTATTGAGAGAAGCGTCTCCCGAAATCGAACAGCCACATCCACCGGGCGACGCAGAGCCGTCTTTGAAAAGCTCGCATTTGACAGCGGCTGAAATCAATGTATTGAAGTTAATCGCCAATGGGATGAGCAACAAGGAAATCGCCCAATCGCTGCACCGTTCGAAGAGGACCATTGAAAACCATCGCGCCCACCTGATGAAAAAACTCGATGCGGATAACTCCATTGAGCTGATCCGTCGAGCGGTCAAAATGGGGCTGATCGACCTGCCGACGAAGCCGCGCCAGGAAAACGCCGATTGATACTCACTGTGCAGCCCGTCAATCAGATGTGAACCACCTGAATCCCGGCGAGCCGGCAATACGCTTTGAAGGGGTGCTCCAGATTTCCATAGATAAAGAGCTGATGAAATCCTTTCGTATCCCGGCTATCGGCAACACCGTCCAGCTCCAGCTCGACCGACGTTCGGCAACCTCCGGCCGGCGGCGTCTCGATATTGCGGAGCACGCGACCCGTACCTAACAGGATCGATTCGGGACCCTGGAATTTCATAATGGTCACTTTCTGTCCTTCGCGCCAGAGCACCTGCGGGGCAACGCCGATATTGGATTCCGAATGACTGCGGAGAATGAGCGGTTCGGGATCCTTATCGTGACCGTCCAGCTTCGTCGGACAGGAACAATGAGCCCCCATGAGGGTGTTATTGACGGTATTCGGCGCCGGATCCTGCATGAAGCCGGGCCGGCCGAAGAGATAGCTCGTTAAGCGCATTGAAATCGCGGCGTTCCAGTCGGCTTCGCAGGCACCGACCGAACCTTCGTCGTTCAGCCGAAGCCAGGCGATGCACGGCGGCGCGGGGATCAACCGGTCTCGAACCAGGGGCAGACAATCCACCGAGATACCCTGGCAATTCTCCTCGGCCATCAGCTTTCGGGCCAGCACGTAATTCTTCACGCTGTTGAGAATGTCCCGCTTGGACGGCTCGACGATTTTTTTCGCGTGTTTAGTATAGTAATCCGCGAGGGAACGGACCTCATCGCTTTCAGCGATCTTGCGATACTCTTGAGGGTATCGCTTGCGAGCAATGTAGTGCAGCGTCGTACCGATGACGTTGAGCTTCTTATCCTCCGTTTTATCCCCCCTCACAATACAGATACGGGCGTTTTCCATGTCCCATTTCGTGCGGAGCATCCTGATACCGTAGTTCAGCCAATCGAGATCCTGGGTCGCCGCGACATAGACGCCGGGAAGATCCCGCGTTCCCTGAAGGTGGGCGGTGAACGAGGTGCCCATGGGACTAAACACAATCGTTGGGATGTCCCCTCTCTCTTTGGCGATTTTATTAATATGGGGCCAGGATTGATTCAGACTCATACTCACCACCACAAGACCGTACGGCGGTCGCTTCTTGAGTTGTCCAAGGCACGTACTAACCGCCTGGTCGTCGGCGAGCGGTTCGGGATTAACATCGAGTTGAACGCCAAATTGTTCCGCAGCCGAAGTGAGGATTCCCGTATATTCTTTCTGACGAGCCGGAATGTCGTATGCGGCGCCGGGCCAGCCCATCCAGTACCCTTTGACATCCGGGCGCACGAAGACGACGCTCACGCGCGGTTTGCCGGCCGTCCTCGACTCAGCGGCCACCAGTGACGACGCGAAATCGAACATGCCGATTTTCCCCGCCATGGCCAGCGCCCCCGCCCCGGCCAGAAAATGACGTCGATTCAATGTCAGCGGACATCCGGATTGTGCACATGCGTCTTGATTCTTCATAATAATCGCTCCCTGTAATGCCTTGGTCTGTTATCTCTTAAAACCTGCGTTCATGAAAATAGATCATCGTTTTCAATACTGATATTGTCGCTGCAAGGTGTGCGAATTTCGTTTTGCACACCCGACAGAATTACTCTGACGGCCACTTGAAATGTTCCGCCGGAGTTCGGGCGGCGTTCATGTATCCTACGATCTTCTTCACGATCTCCGGATGCCGATCGGCAATGTCGTTCTCCTCGCCGAGATCATCATGCAGGTCGTAGAGTTCGATGGGTCCATCAGGCTTTTTGGCGGCGTTGAGCCGGACGCCCTTCCAGCGCCCGATTCGGACCGCCTGCTTCTTGCCCTGCTCGTGAAATTCCCAATACAGATACGCATGTGCCTTCTGCGGCTCATCCCGGCCTAAAAGAGTCGGCACGATGGAGATACCATCAATGCCGCGAGGGGCTTTGATGCCGGCCAGTTCGCAACAGGTCGGCAGAAAATCCCAGAACGCCGAGATGTGACGGCTGGTCGAGCCGGCCTCGATCCTGCCCGGCCATCTGGCAATCATCGGTACGCGAATGCCGCCTTCATACAGCGCCCGTTTATACCCTTTGAGCGGCCCGGAAGCGTTGAAGAACGCCGGATCGGCTCCCCCTTCCTTGTGCGGGCCGTTGTCGCTGGAGAACATGACCAATGTTTTCTCATCCAGTCCGAGCGTTTTGATCTTCGCCATCAACCGGCCGATATCGCCATCCATCCGTGTGATCATGGCCGCGTGACCCTTCTGAGGCTCGGGCCAATCCTTATTCGCGTAAGGGCCGAACGAAGGCACTTCCATCCCCTTATTTCCCGCTTCGTTGTTCGCGTGCGGAATCGTCAAAGCGAGATAAAGGAAAAACGGCCGATCTTTGTTTTGCTCGACAAAGCGCAGTGCATCGGCCGCAAACAGATCGTGTGAATATTCGACGCGCTGGGTCGCCACGCCGCCCGGCGTTCGATCCCGTCCGTTAACGACGTGATTGACCTCGTTCTTCAGCTCGAACTTCTCTTCGTTCCGCCAGAGATAGCTCGGGTAATAATTGTGCGCGTGCCTCTGATTAAGATAGCCAAACCAGTAATCGTAGCCCTGTTTGTTCGGGATGCCCGTGGTCTCCGGCTCGCCGAGGCCCCATTTTCCGATGATGCCGGTCGTGTAGCCGGCTCGCTTGAGCAGCTCGGCGACGGTCACATCCGAAGGCCGCAAAGGCACGCGGGCGTTGCCGCGCACCCAGGCATGACCCGTGTGCAGGCCGGTCATCAGGCAACAGCGCGACGGCGCGCAGACCGTACTGCCCGCGTAGTGATCGGTGAAACGCATCCCCTCCGAGGCCATCTTATCAATGTTCGGCGTTTGGATCGTTTTTTGCCCGTAACAGCCCAGGTCGCCGTAGCCCAAATCGTCGGCCAAAATAAAAATAATGTTCGGCCGATTCTTCTTCATTCCCACGGCCCGACCGGCGCCGGCCGGCAACAATGAAGACGCTCCCACCGAAGCAGCGGCGACGCCCAGCATCTTTATGAATTCTCGTCTGGTGTGTTTGCTCATAGTTGCTCCTGTTCATCAAGATTCACATACTGCAGTATAAGAGGCACCTGAAATAATGTCAATCACAAAAAGACTGTAGGTTCAGACCGGTACTTACTTGCTATGTTCGGACTAAACCGGTGAGGCTTACGATAAATAATGTCGATAAAATCCAACCAAGAATGGTTTCAAGCCACAGCCAGAAAAGAAGCACTCCACCGGTGTGGAGTGGCCACGGACCGATCTTCATGATTCTGTCCCCCCGATTGGCATTGGGTAGCCAGTGCTTCGCCTGATGAAAGTCAACAACGGGAATGAAAACGTCGATCGAATAGACCAGAGAATTGAACACCGGATATGCAGTCGAAATCCTGAGCCTTGGATCGCCCGGGTCCAGCACGGAGAGCTGTTCTTCAGTTGTGTAAGCGGACTTGTTCGGCGGCGTAATGAGCCCAAACGAATAGCCTACTGCGAAAAGGAACCAGCCGACAAGAACAAAAACAAGTACCGAGCGCAATGCCAGCCAGGGGTTGTGGCCGTAACCAATGCGCGGGCCTAGCAACCGATACCACAACCACTGTGGCCAAGTCAGTTTCCTTCGCTTCGCTTTGTCCTTGTTCTTGGCAATTAGCACATCCTTTGCGCCCGCGTCGTCGCCGCTCTTTCGAAGCACCTTAGCTAACTGCTCGTATGGTTGAGGCCAAAAGCTATCCTGGAGACGCAGCCACTCGATGCGTGTCTTGGAATCTCTGGGGGATTCGCTGGAGATTTCATCGTATACCAAACCATGCAGAACCAATTGCCCCGGTTCCGGCCAGCTTTCGATCCTATCATCATAAATTGTGCCAATTTTAGCGGACCTGAGATCTAGTCTCATCTGCGCTGGCGAATCAACTTTAGTCAAAAAGAAGTACCTATCAATTGTGGATGCTGGAAAGGACACAGTACCATGGGCTCTAAAGCCATTGCGGAGGTAAACGTGTCCACCTACTGTTAATCCATCGGCGGAGATAGCATTTCCGGATTCGTTAATGAATTGGCCGTCCTGACATTCGAGATTTCCAACGATAGTAGCTCCGAGAAGATTGACTTCGCCCTCGGCCTTGAAACCATCGCGAAGAGCTATGTATCCCTTCACTTTCAATCCATTGCTGTTAAGTGCCTTTCCACCTACGCTGATGAATTTGCCGTTTTGACATTCGAGGCATCCATTGAGTGTGGCGCCTTGCAGGCTAACTTCACCCTCCGCCGTGAAGCCATCACGAAGAAAAATATCTCCATCTACCTTCAATCCATCAGCAACAAGAGCTTTTCCATCCATATTAATGAATTGGCCTTTGCTACAAGTTAGGTCTCTGCCAATCGTAGCTCCGGCTAGACGAACCTCACCCTCGGCTTTGAAGCCGTTGCGAAGATAGACGCCTCCATCTACTCTCAGTTTGTCCGCGGAAAGGGCAATACAACCTTTTCTAGTGAATTGGGCGTTAGTACAATCAAGATCTCCGCCAATTATCGCACCTCGCAGACCAACTTCCCCTTTAGCCTTGAAGCCATAACGAAACCAGACGTTGCCATTAACCTTTATGCCATCAGCGTTAATAGCCTTACCGTGAGGATTAATGAACTGACCTTTTTCACAATCAAGGGTTCCACCTATTGTTGCGCCGAATAGACACACTTCGCCGTATGCTTCAGAGCTATCAAGACTGATATTTCTTTCCACTTTAAGACCTTCAGCATCGAAGGCAGTCCTATCGCCATCAATGGCATCACCAATATGGCCATCTTTGCAAAACAGGCTTCCACCTATTATCGCACCTCGCAGACGTACCCTGTCTTTGGCCTTAAAACCTTTGCGAAGGAATAGATCTCCTTTAACATTAAGACCGTCGGCCATTATTGGGCCAGTCTGCGTTCCTTCAAGATTCAATGTGAGAATGTGGGCATGCTGCAGGCTAATTCCTAATGGTATTGCACTATGCAAAAAAGCTAAAGGAAATTGGACATTGGCGTGTTGGAGGTTAAATTCCTCGTCAATGCGGATTCCTTTGATTTGGAGGCCACGGTGTGTTACGAATTGTAAGGCTTGCTTATCCGTGCAAAGCCACGCGATTCGAGATGCTCGGAGCACACGCTCGTCACTCCAGCCGTCGGCTTCTGTGGGATTGTCGACATTTTCGTCTCCTATGCTATAATCTACAATCTGGCCGTTGGCTGTGTCTCGAAATAATCTCTCTTCGGCTTCTGTCAGCTCGCCGAATTTCTCTTTGGCTAACTTAAGCAACTCTGAAGTATCAGCCATGAGCAAATTCGCTCCAAGTCTTTACGTCGCTCATATTCTCCACACCTTCGTCTTACCGCAAACGAAGTACTACTTGGTGAGTAAGAACACAACGAAAAATCTCATGGTACTATATTAGCGGCTGCTCGCCGCATCCGGCAAGAACAAATCCGCTATCCTCATTACAAGGGTATAGAATGCGGCTGTGGCAATATTATGGCTTGTGGGCGTTTGAGATTGCCGCAGTCGCTTCGCTCCTTCGCAATGACATTTCTATACCAGCTTGCTTCGATTGTCGTAGATTTTCCGGATCGCGTTCGCGATGTCGTCCATGTCCGATTTCGGTCCGAGCAGGAGACTATGAAAGAACCATACGGCTTCGTCGCACAGCCGGTCGCCGTCGGGGCAATGATTCAGCTCCCGGCAGCGGTCCAGCCTCTTTTTGGAATACACCTTGCGGAAGTTCTTAGACTGCAAGGCGTTCTCGAAAAAGGCATTCTTGTTGACCCGGTTATATCCGCTGGAGCAGGGAATGCCTTCGGCCTTCAGAGCGGCCAGGAACTTGCTGCGCGGGACGTTGCCGAAGTGCTCTTTCTCATAGCGGAACGGATACAGATGATACGCCGCCCGCGTGACGCCGTCATACAACCGATGCGGGACGATGCCGGGGATGTCCTTGAGGCGGGACGTCAGGTATTGGGCGTTTTCATTGCGGATTTGGGTCTGTTCTTCGAGGCGCTCCATTTGGGCTAACAGGATCGCCGCCTGGTATTCGGCCATGCGGCACTTGTTGCCCAGAATGCGGAAGCCCGTGCCTTCGACCTGCCCGACGGATCCGTGCCCCCTGCCGAAATCGTGGTATGACTTGCATTGATCCATGAGTTGATCGTCATTGCCCACGATGGCGCCGCCTTCGCCGCACGGCAGATTTTTCGAGTTCTGGAAGCTAAAGCAGCCGAGGTCGCCAAGCGTGCCGCACTTTTTGCCCTTCCACTCGGCCATCCACGCCTGACAGGCATCCTCCACGACGACTAAATCGTGCTTTTTGGCGACGGCGTTGATTTTATCCATGTGGGCGGGCAGGCCAAGAATATGAACCGGCAGGATCGCCTTGGTATGCCGGCCGATTTTTTCTTCCATCTTGTCGGGATTGATCTGGAAAGTGTCCGGATCGGGATCGATCATGATCGGCAGCGCGCCGACCAGAAAGATGACCTGAATCGAGGCGACAAACGTGTAAGGCGTCACTAAGACCTCGTCGCCGATCCCGATGTCCAGGCAGTGCAGCGCGGTCAGCAGCGCACCCGTTCCGTTGGTCGTGCCGATACAACGCTTGACGCCCATAAGTTCGGCGTATTTTTTTTCGAATTCCTCTACGACCTTGTTCCTCGACCAAACGCCGCTGCGCAGCACGGACAGAACCAATTCCTCATCGGCGTTTTTGTCCCACATGGGCCAGCTTTGAAAGTGCCTGGCCCTGACGGGCCGGCCGCCGAGGATGGCGAGTTTACCGGCTTTAGAACCGCCGTTTGCAAAAGCGGGTGAGGCCACTGCGGCCAGAGAACCGGCCGACGCCGCGGCAAGAAATTGTCGTCGGGTTAAATCGCTTGTATTCATTTTTTCGCTCCTCTGAATAAAAGGTTTAGCAATATTCACGTCACATCTCACAAAGTACTTCAGGCCCTTTGGCGCAAAAGAACTCCAGCCATTCCCTCATAATGCCGGCGGCGATATCGTCTTTACGCCGGGCATACTCGTCTATCGTTGTGCCCCAGTAGAAACCGATATAACCGTCGGCGATCTCGCGCGTGCCGTCGAAAAAACGTTCAAAATCTTCCCGGCCGCACCAGAGCGGAGACGTCTCTTCGATCACGAGGGGCTTGCCGATTTCGTACACCGCCAGCGCCGTAAGGGCCTTTTCGACTTCGCCTTTCTTGGGATAAAAATGGACACTAACGAAATCGAGATTCTCACCCACTTGCTGAGAATAAAAAAGCGGCTTAGCGTTCGGGAAGGTGTGCGCCCAGGGTATCACGCCGACGGTAATCATGTGTTGATCGTCGTGTTTCCGAATGGATGTCGTTAGTTTATTCACCCAGGCCTTTGCGACTTGTTCCCTGGTACGCCCTGCAAGATCGAGCGTGATGCGCTGAACGAAGTGCTTGCCTCCGAACTCACCCGCCAGCCACTCGGTTTCAGCTTTGTTCTTGCCGGGCAGGATCGGCTCGTTCATCAGGTCGTAACAGAAGATCGCGGGGCTATCGGCGCAGGTCTTCGCGACCGCCTCCCAGAACAAAGCCTGAACATCCCACCTCGCGGCCTCATCCAAGGCGTCGTACCATTCGGGCACGTCCTTTTTGTGGTAGCAACCCAGGCCCGTGATATCGAGATAAAGCCCGGTTTCCTCGGCCAGTTCCACGAGGCGGGCGAGCCGTTCGAGCGAGGCCTTGTTCGGCCCTTTCGCCGTCTTCATGAATTTGGCCGTCTGTAAGTGAATCCGAACGACGTTGGCGCCGAGCGCCTTGATCTCTTTGAAATCCTCCACGATGGCCGGCCATTCCCGGTGCCAGTAGTCTTCCAGCAATCGGCCGGCATCGTCGTGGTCGTAGTTGAAACCCCAGGCGACGAATCTTTTCCCCGATTCGGCGAGGACGAAACCGCTTCCGTCTTTATTGGGACGAATCAATTCCAGTTTTTTTTTACTCGTCGCGGGGCGCGCCCGTGCGGTTAGCTCATGAACCTTGCCGACGATCCGCTCCTCGACGGACGGGGCGAACGGGCCGGGCAGTTCGGTGTAGCGCATGGCGTCACCGGCCTCGTAGCCGCCCTCTCGCAGAACGCGGACGGAAGGGATGTAACCGAAGACGTCGTTCGAGTACCCTGCGATCCATACCGCCTTGCCGGGCAATTCTTTTTTGAGACGCAGCGAGTAATCCACGACGACCTCGCCGGCCAGCGCCGCCATCGTCAGGTCGTCACCGAGCCGGACGACCTGAACGAGGTACGGATAGGTTTTGCGAATCGCACCCTTTTGCTCAATCTCTTTCAGGAGCACCTCGGCGTGCCGGCGGTCGTACTTATTTTGCGACTTCGCCTGTTGTTCGAGTTGATCGCGAGTGGGCGGCTCGGCGAAATCCAGCTTCACGGTATCGATCGCCGCTCCAATCGGCCCGCGGATCGGTTTCGCTTTGACCTGGAGCGCCGTCTCGACGCCGTTAGCCAAAGCCCGCCCGTGCTGCTTGCACAGATCGAGCGTCCGGCGGGGGTAGGGATTCTGGTCGCCGCCGCAGCCGGCGATGAAAAACGCCGCGACCCCGGGATGGGCTTCTTCGATATACTGCTTGGCGAAGCCGGCGTAATCGCCGCAGAATTGATAGAAACTTAACGTGGTGCAGTGACAGGCGTATCCGAACATGACCGCGCGCAATGTGCCGTCGGGGCCGTCCACGCGCAGGACGGGGACATTGTGATCGACCGGGCCGTCCGGATTCGGGCTGTTCCGAACGCCCGTTTCGGTGATCAAACGGCGGTTCATGGCGAAACCCGCGCGGGCGTGCGTGTATCCCAGTTTGGCCGGAGTGAGGTTCTCGAGCGCCTGGCCGATCAATTTGAGTATTGTCTCCTGAAGCCTGTCCACGTATTGATTGCTTTGTTGAATCTGCTTCTCTGACAGGCCGTAGAGGGTATTGCCGTAGATGGAATATCTCGTCTCGCGGATCACCGGCCCGCAATGCGTATGGGATGCATTAAGCAGCAAGGCATCGCGCGGTATGCCGTAGCGGGCGGCGACTTCTTTCTCGATCCAGTCGCGCGATGGGCGGGGAATGCCGATCAGATCGACGGTCACGATAACCAGCCGCGTGCCTTGCGCATCCTGCAGCGCGAGCACCTTGGCGTACAGATCGTGGATCTTGCCCTCCGACGGTTTGTCTCTGCCCGCATACCCGGCCATCCACATCGGCTCGTCCGGCGTAATCACTGCCGTGGCGATACCGGCCTTCCACTCCGCTGGCCCCTGGTCCGCCCGCAAGGGTAAACAGAACATCACTGAAACGACGAAAAATACGATGCCAATCGAAAAACACAAGGATTTAGCCTTTGAACGGCTTGCGATCTGTTGCTTCATTGTCCAATTCTCCATTTTACATTGCTCCCGAGAAAGTTATTATGATACAGGTTTTTACCCTTTATTTCCACAGGACTTTTCTTAAAATTGCCGATAAGCTTTATACCCACTAACGTTCACTGAGGGATTCGAAAATGAAACTCAGCAAGCAACTCATGGTCGAACCGGGCAAGAAGATCAAACTGGATCGACGCGATCCGGATAGCACCGGCCGGTTCAAGAACAAAAAAAACGCTTATGCCGCGATGGAAAAGAACCTGGCCCGGCTGGGGGAGCTTCAAGCCGTCTTGTACGCCGAAAACAAGCGGTCGGTCCTGATTGTGCTTCAGGGGATGGATGCCGGCGGTAAGGACGGGACCATCAAGCACGTCATGGGGCCGTTGAATCCGCAAAGCTGCAAAGTGCGTTCGTTCAAGGCCCCGACCGACGAAGAACTCGGCCATGATTTCCTCTGGCGCATTCACAGACAAACGCCTCGAAAGGGCGAGATCCTGATTTTCAATCGCTCTCACTATGAGGACGTGCTCATCGCCCGGCTGCATAATTTAGTGGACAAAAAGGTCTGGTCGAAACGATACGCTCAAATCAATGATTTCGAAAAACTCCTCGCCGAAAATAACACGCATATCCTCAAATTCTTTCTCCACATCAGCAAAGAGGAGCAGTTGGAGCGTCTGCAAGCGAGGATCGATGAGCCGGCCAAGAATTGGAAGATCAATCCCCAGGACTTCGAGGAAAGGCAATACTGGGCGGATTACGTTCGTGCGTATGAGGAGGCATTGAGCCGATGCAGCACACGCTATGCGCCGTGGTTTGTCATCCCTGCGAACAGGAAATGGTATCGCAACTACGCCGTATCGCAAATCGTAGCTGATGCGCTCGGTTCGATGAAGATGGCGTATCCGAAGCCGGACGTTGACGTCTCGAAGCTTCGAGAGATGTCGTAATCAATGAAACGCTTTTCGCCCTTGCAGTACTGTCGCGTGGTCCCTATAATCCTTGCCCGGAAGTGAAGTTTTTTTAGGGCGCTACGATTTGAAATTTGAGATTTGAAATTGCTTTGCCGGAGGTACATGGATGTTAGGTCTTGAACTGATCGATTGGATCGTCATTGTCATCTACCTGCTGGGGATCACGTTCATCGGCTTGTGGGCCGTCAGAAAAGTGCGCAGCTCCGCCAGCTATTTCATCGGCGACCGCAAGTTCGGAAAAATCATGATGGCGTTTTTCATGTTCGGCTCGGGCACGCATTCCGATCAGGCGGTCAGCGTCTCGGCCAAAACCTACAGCACCGGGGCTTCGGGTATCTGGTACCAATGGCTCTGGCTGTTTGTCACGCCGTTCTTCTGGCTGATCGCGCCTTTCTTCCGTCGGATGCGGGCGGTGACGACGGGCGATTTCTTCGAAGTACGTTACGGCCGGAGCGTTAGCGGGCTGTATGCCGCGATGGGCATTTTGCCATTGACGGTGGCGCTCGGCGTGATGCTCAAAGGCTCCGGGGCGATGGTCGAGGCCGTCTCAGACGGCGCGATAACCTCTAATTTCGCGATTATCGCGATGACCGTGATCTTTCTCGTGTACGGCATTGCGGGCGGGCTGAGCGCCGCTATTGCGACCAACTTTGTCCAGGGACTCCTGACGATCCTTCTGTCTTTTCTCATTTTACCGTTTGCATTGAACAAAGTCGGCGGAATGAGCGGCCTGCGGGAATCCATCTCCGATCCGCATATGCTTTCGCTTGTCTCGCCGGGCGAGATTACCCTGTTCTATATTATCATCATCGCCTTTAATGCCCTGGTCGGATGGGTGACCATGCCCGAGACGATGGCGAACTGTGCGGCGGGAAAAACGGAAATGGCCGGGCGGGCGGGTGTAACCGTCGGTATCTTCGGCAAGCGAATATGTACGATCGCCTGGATGCTCACGGGCTTGTGCGCGGTGGTTATGTACACCCAGCTTGCCGATCCCGATCTGGCGTACGGCACCATGGCGCGTGACTTATTGCCCGATATTGCACCCGGTTTGATCGGCCTGTTCATTGCGTGTATGCTCGCATCGGTCATGAGCACGTGTGATTCCCTGATGGTCGTGGCTTCGGCCTTGTTCACCAAGAATCTCTACAAGAAATTCTTCGTAGTCGGTAAAGACGACAAACACTACACCCTCGTCGGTCGGATTGCTTCCGCCCTGGTTGTTCTGCTTGGTATCTTCGTCGCCTTTAATCTGGAAAGTGTCGTCGATGGTCTGGAATTTTACTGGATGGTCTCGGCGCTGATGGGGATTGCCTTCTGGGTCGGGCTTTTCTGGCGTCGCGCTACAGTAGCCGCCGCCTGGGCCGCCACTTTGACCAGTTTGGGCGTTTTTCTTTTCACCAGCACCGATCCGCTGGGCATTCCCTGGGATTTTAACGCCCGTTTTGCGGATAAGCTGCCGGCCTTCATGCTCTGGGAGGACAAACTTTATCTTCCCTGGCAGATGATCCTTTATTTGGTTGCCGGCTTTGTCGTTATGATTGTTGTCAGCTTGTTTACAAAAAGAGTTCCGAAGGAGTATCTGGACCGGTTTTACACTTGCCTGCGAACGCCCATCGGGCCGGATGAGCCGGAGACAGAGGCATTTACGCTCCCGGCGGGTGTGCAACCGGGCCCGCGAAATGCGCTTATCCAGCATCCCGATTTCGAGATACCTAAGCCCACCCTTATTGGCATCGGCGGCTTCCTCGCCGCCTGGGTGGGTGTGGGTTTGCTGATCGGTACGGTGTATTGGATCATCCAATAAATGAAATGGTGCGAAATATCGCACCCTACATGAATCGAGTTCTCATTGAGGAGTTCACCTTATGAAACGAGCTTGTCTGTTGTTCATGTTGGGCCTTTGCCTGTTGACTATCTTATCCTGTGCTGAGAAAGAAAAAATGGAAGCAACGAGCGAACCTTCAAAAGGCAAAGTTAACCTCATCACGCTGGATCCGGGTCACTATCACGCGGCGCTGGTCCAGAAGAGTATGTACGAGCAGGTGAATCCGACGGTTTACGTGTACGCCCCGAACGGTCCCGACGTACGGAATCACACGGGACAGATTCTCCGGTTTAACAGCCGGCCCGAAAATCCGACCCACTGGCTGCAGGAAATCTATACCGGCGACGATTTTCTGGAGAAAATGGTCGCCGAGAAACGCGGTGACATCGTCGTGCTCTCCGGAAAGAATCGCAGAAAGACCGAGTACATCAAAGCCTCCATCGAGGCCGGGCTGAACGTGTTTTGCGATAAACCGATGTGCATTAGTCCGGAAGGTTTTGAGGTCTTGAAGCAAGCTTTCGATGAGGCCCGTCGGAAGAATCTCCTGCTCTACGATATCATGACCGAACGCTACAATGTCACCTGCATTCTGCAGAAGCTGCTCGTACTCGATAAGGATCTATTCGGGGACATTGAAGCCGGCACGCCGGAAAATCCCGCTGTAGTCAAGGAGAGCGTCCACCACTTTTTCAAATACGTCGCCGGAGCGCCCCTGAAGCGGCCGGCATGGTACTTCGATACGACGCAGCAGGGCGAGGGACTCGTGGACGTCACCACCCACCTGATCGACCTGATGATGTGGACGTGTTTTCCGGGCCAGGCGATCGACTACCGCAAAGATATCGTTATCAACAAGGCCAGGCGTTCGCCCACTATGCTTACGAAAGAGCAATATCAGAAAGTGACGGGGGTTCCTGACTTTCCGGAGTATCTCAAAGATGATCTGAACGACGAAGGCGTATTGCCCTGTTATGCCAACGGTGAGGCGACCTTCACAATGAAGGGCATCTGTATGAAACTGTCGGTAACCTGGGATTTTCAGGCTCCCGAAGGGGGCGCAGACACCCACACGTCGCTGTTTCGGGGCAGCAAGGCGCACGTCATTATCCGCCAGGGCAAAGAACAGAACTATCGGCCGCAAGTGTATGTCGAGCCGGCGCCCGGCGGCAACGCCGACGAAGTAGCCGTCGCGTTAAAGAACGCTGTTGAATCGTTGCAATCCCAATTCCCGGGCCTGAGTGCGAATAAAGAAGGAGACGGTTGGCACGTCGTGATTCCCGACAGTTGTCACGTCGGGCACGAAGCTCATTTTAGAAACGTGATGGAATACTACCTGGGATACCTGCCGAAAGGCCGATTACCCGATTGGGAAGTCTCCTTCATGATCGCGAAATACTATATCACGACACAAGCCCTTAAAATGGCCCGGCAATAAAGTTGTTGCTGTCATCCCTGCGAAAGCAAGGATCCAATAGATTATAACAAATGAATTTGTGTAGAAATAAAAAGGGTGGCAGCCTCAAGCGTAGCTTGGGGATGGCTTTGTGGATATTTCCCATCCCCAAAACCTTCGGTTTTGAGGCTGCCACTCTCTTATTTAATTCTTAATCCTAACCTAAAAGGAGGGCCGGTCGGAATGACCAGGGAGACAGAAACGAAAAAAAAATTGGCGTTATTAGGTGGTGACAAAGCCGTCACGTCGGAACGACCCGATCTATTTGCATGGCCCATCGTGACCGAGCGGCACGAGCAGGCCGTGTTAGACGTAATGCGATCCCGTCAGATGTCCGGCATTGAGCTCACCAAACAGTTCGAGCAGAAATATGCCCAAGCGATCGGGAGAAAATACGGACTGGCCTATCACAACGGCACCGCGGCGATCCTCGGCGCCATGTACGGCCTGGGTATCGGTCTCGGCGACGAAGTGATCTGTCCGAGCATCACCTACTGGGCCTCGGTCGTGCAGGCCTATACGCTCGGCGCGACACCCGTCTTCGCGGACGTCGATCCTGAGACGATTTGCATCGATCCGGCGGACATCGAGCATCGCATCACGCCGCGAACCAAAGCTATCGTCGTCGTCCACTATGCGGGCATGCCCGCTGAGATGGATGCGATTATGACCATCGCCGGCAAGCACAAGCTAAAGGTGCTCGAAGACGCCTCTCACGCTCACGGCGCCCTGTACAAGGGCAAAGAAGTCGGCACTTTCGGCGAAGCGGCGGCCTTTTCGCTCATGACCGGTAAATCCCTGGCGGTGGGCGAAGCGGGCATTCTATTCACCGACAACCGCGAAGTTTATGAACGTGCTATTTTGTTCGGTCATTATATCCGCCATAACGAGATTACACTGGAGGATCTCAAGCCCTTTGCCGGGCTGCCGGCCGGAGGATCCAAGCATCGCATGCACCAGCTTAGCTCGGCGTTCGGATTGGTTCAGTTGGACTTGTATCCGAAGCAGATGGCGGAAATCGACAAGGCGATGAACCATTTCTGCGACCTGCTGGAGAATCTGCCCGGCATCAAGCCGATCCGACCCGCCAAGGGAACCAACACGACCAAGGGCGGCTGGTATTATCCGCATTTCAGATACAACGCCGAGGAATTGGGAGGGCTTTCGCTCTCTCGATTTTCAAAGGCGATTCAGGCCGAAGGCTCGATCTGCAATCCCGGCTGCAATAAGCCCTTGCATTTGCATCCGCTCTTCACCAAGCAGGACGTCTATGGACACGGTAAGCCGACGCGCATTGCCTTTCTCGATAAGTCCGCCACCATCGAGCAGTATGTCCGGAAGCTGCCGGTTGCGGAAAGCATTACTCAATGCGTTTTTGAAATCCCGTGGTTCAAGCATTACGAGCCCGAGATCATCGCCGAGCACGTCGCGGCTTATAAGAAGGTGGTTGAGAACCATGAAGCGCTCCTGGCCGGCGATACGGACAAAGATACCGACACCGGCGGCTACAGCAGCTTCTTTAGCAGCCGGAAGAACACATAACAAACGGAAGACGGACGACAGAAAACAGAAGACAGTTATCTGACGTAGCGTCCGGAACCTTTCGGAAATTCGTTTCAATTGTGCTATCATTTTGGTATTAGGGAAGCCGAATCGAGCAGGAGCGTCTCACAACAAAATGTCCAAGCACGCAAAAACGCCATTTATGAAGTTAAATGGGAAATGTCAGATCAGAATTGAAATCGGCCGCGAGTATGTTACAATTACAGCAGAAAAGCACAACAGCGAAAAGCATCATGTTTTAAACTAAAATGTCGTTTTGGGACTTTCTTTGGCAGAGAAGGAGAACCATCATGCGCCAAAGAAAAGGTTTTACGTTAATTGAAATTCTGGTGGTGATTTCGATTATCACGCTATTGATAGCGCTATTGCTTCCCACACTCCAGCGTGTCAAACAACAAGCCAGGGCGGTTGCGTGTCAGTCAAATCTGCGCCAGTGGAGTCTGGTTTTTTCCATGTATGATAAAGATTACGAGGGTCGGTTCTGCGCTGGATGCAGGGAAATCGAAACCAACGACCCGAGGCACTGGGCAATGGCTCTGCGTCCATATTACTACCACGATCGGCAGATGACACTGTGTCCATCGGCAATTAAGCCTTATGGCGAAGGCGGCAAAGTTCCATTTGGAGCTTGGCGTGGGCCTTGGTGGCGTGAGCGAGATCGTGCTTCGTTCAGCTATGGCCTCAACGGCTGGGTTTACAGTGCCAAGGAGTTTGATGAAAGAAGTATGTTCCTTCGCATCGAGCACTTCTGGGGAGAACTCAACATCAAGGGCGAGGGAAATATACCGCTATTCCTTGACTGTCGTAGTGCCCAGGGTTATCCTTTTGCCAGGTATGGACCCCCGGAGATAGAGGGAACGCTTCTCATCTTGAATGCTTGGGGGCAGTTTTGTCTAAACAGACATAGTGGCGCTGTAAACTGCCTATTCATGGATTCGTCGGTCAGAAAGGTTGGACTCAAGGAATTATGGACGTTGAAATGGCATAGGAATTTCAACACGGCTGGTCGCTGGACCAAAGCCGGCGGCGTACAACCCGAGGACTGGCCAGAATGGATGAGACAATTTAAGGACTACTGAACGATAGCATTCAAGCTCCTTCGGTTATCTCTCTTTTCCCCCTCAAATAGAAACACAAAAGTCCATAATAGTACAACGTTATTACTGACATATCATTTTTATCCATTCCTTCTTCATATTTTCATTGGCCTGATTTAATTGTTACTCCTTACGATTT
>Ga0272442_10002235_pt1 | contig 28351 bp, 55 predicted proteins | sample SSMForm2O_FD_200262 | JGI IMG/M metagenome (GOLD analysis project Ga0272442, IMG submission 200262) | Marine sediment archaeal communities from Little Sippewissett salt marsh, Falmouth, MA, United States - SSM-Form-2O | ecosystem: Environmental > Aquatic > Marine > Wetlands > Sediment ...
AATGATAATCAACCAGCCATATTTTATAGAACCAATGCTAAAAAGTATCGCTAATACTATCAGAATAACAATAATCCAGAAATAAAGTTTTATAAGCCCCCATATAAATCTAAATACTAAACTTATATCCTTATCCATACTTATCCTAGAAATAGCAGGTTTTTAGAAGTTTCTATATCTACTCTCTATCTTCCCCCTACCTTAAACTCTCACAAACCACTCCATCCCCATCCCTATCTAACTTATGAACATCTCCATAACTAGAACACGAATCAAAGCAATCCTGGGCTTCTTTTTGATTTGTAAAATCAGCACAATTATAATTATCTCCACTACAATCACAAACCCCTTCAACTCCAGGTATTGCTACTTCGATATCTGTAGACCAAATGCCTAATTCCTCTTGTTTTGCTAATTTTTCAGCTTCTTGGATTTGAGGGCATAATTTTGTATCTGGATAATAAGGATAAGCTACTGCCCAACCATTACGAACTATCTGTTCATTAATAAAAACATCATCAAGATAAATATATCTTATTAATCTACCATATTTTCCTACTTCTGAAACATCTCTTTCCATTCTTATTTCTTTACCTAAAATTAGATCAGATAGGTAATCAGAGGCCTCCTTATAATATTTCTCTCCCATTTCAGGAGTGTCTATACAGCATAATCTTACCCTATTGTTATCTCCAGGATTTTCCACTTCTATTTCTATTGTATCTCCATCGATTATTCTTGTTACTAGGGCATATTCTGGTTCACTTTCTGACTCGTCAATAGGTTTAATTGCTTTTCCAGTAAAATAAAAGTAAGAAAGTGTAGTTAGATTTAATATAATCAAGACAATGACAACTATTATTAATAATTTCTCTGAAGAGGATTTCATAATAATCTAGAGATAATAGATTTATAAGAATTATCGTATTAAAGAACAGTTTTCATCCCCATAAACAAAGACCTCCCCAACCCCCTTATCAACAATCTCCTTATTAACCAGCTCATCACCAACCCAAACCCACCTCAACAACCTTCCATACCTATCTGTTTCATTGCCTTCAAGAGTAAGATTCTCATAAAGAATCTTTCCTCCAAGAAAACTTATTGCTTCTTCATAACCTTCTTCTCCTTTTTCAGGAGTGTTTATGCATAACAATCTTACTTTTTCTCCTGTTGTTAATGTGAATGTGTCTCCATCAATTATTTCTTGGACTTGATTTTGATAATTATTTGTTTCTTGGGATTTATTATTGGTTATTAAGTAGGAAGCAAATGTGATTAGTGCTATGAGAATTATTATTGAGATGATGATTATTAGAAAGTTTTTAGTTTTTTCATTCATGATAAAAAGGGAAAGGAGAATTGGTTTTTAGGGTTTTCTGTCTTCACTCCTGCATCTCCCAGTAAACCTCCATCCCCCTTTCCACCACCCTTCTACAAGACTCATCATCTTCTGGAAGCCTACTATGATCAAACACATGAAAATTTACAATACATTCTCTTAGTGAAGCACCCTCAGCATGATCATAACAAGATTTAACAAATATGTGATTTAATTCTTCTAAAGAAGTAGCAGGTGTTAAATCAGGAGTTTGCCCTATTGCTTCAAAATAAGCATCCATAGCTTGTCTTACTACTGCCATACATTTTATATCATCTAGTGGAAGATCCTCTCTATTTTTAAGATGTGTCTGAAATTGATCTGCTAGATTACCTAATTCTGCATAATCTCTTATTGTTTCTATGAAGTTTGCTTCTGCCATTTTAGTTTTATATCAGAACTCTCTTTCCCCTCCCTCTTACAAAAACCCTATGATTTAGGGGTTTTTAAGAATTATTGCATCCTATTTCTTTATAAAAATCTTAGCCAATCCAAGCAGAATAAAACCAACACCAAGGCCTATCAAAGCTCCAACAGCAGTATTATTATAATAAATACCAAGCCCAACTCCAATCATCAGACTTCCAACAAAAAATAATCCCCCAATATTTTCAGCTCTTGATTTTTCTTTTTTCATATTATTAGTATTCTTAGTATTATTATTAATTATTTTTTCTTTTTAACCTTTTTCTTTTTCCCAGGCTTCCTCCCCCTATTCTGCTTACTAAAGATCCTAACCAACTTATCATCACACTTATCATTGCTTTTTGTCTTATTTTTAGCAGCCACACAACTCCTCCTCAAGATATCCTCAGCTTGTTCTTTTAATGTCATAAGATTCTTTTTAGCTCTTTTCTCAAGAATCTTTTTTTCTTCATCATCTATAAATACTGATATTGTCGGCATTTTATTTTTTCACATAAACCTTTTGAACTGAAAATGATTTGTAAATTCCTTCAAGAATATCAGTACCAGCATAACCAGCTAATAAAGATAATCTAGGATCAAAATCAAAAATAATTCCTACAAAAATACCTATGATTATGGCAATAACAACAGTAATAAGATAATAATTCCACATTATTCTTCTCTTGAGACTTAAGGCTTTTAACAAACCTACAACTCCTCTTGTCAAACCTCCTATTCCTCCTAAAAGTCCTGCAATAACAACAGCATTAACCATTTCTTATTTTATCCTCTTTTGTTAATTACTAATAGAGAATATGCTTTTTATAGTTTTTTATATATCTTTATCACAATAATCATTAAAAACTTCAAACGCATTATAACTAACATGGGAAGATACTCTGATGTCTGGATGGGTGGCTCTGATGGCGATGGTATGGATGGAAGCTCTTGTGGATATAATATTCGTTATGGATGTGTTGATGCCTGTCCAAATAGAGAATGTAAGGATCATCCTGCTCTTAAACAAAAAAGAGAAACCCCCCAACAACCCACAAATGACCCAGAATACAAAGTATTAGAAAATAACGAGTTTAGAGTATTAAGAAAAGAAGAATATCCAGAAGGACTTGATGATCTAAGTTATGATAGTTTCTCTTGGTTAAGTTATTGGACCCAAGGCATGAGGCCTGATGGTTATGGTTATGCTTATAAGGTAGGATTCAAGGAGAATATAAGAGATGCTAATGGCAATCAGACAGATCTTAGAATTATTTTCTTTAATTTAACAGCAAGACATGATATAGATATAGATAAATCAAAACTCGAGGATGTAGCAGAACAAGCAAAAACAGTTTTTAATCATATTAATCAAAATGTGCATGGTCTTGCTGGTCTTGGTTTGATGGAAAAAGAAGAAGAAAAGGATCTAGATCCTCATTTTACAGTATTAACAAAACCATTACCTTATATGATGAGTGATTGGGTTGAAAGTCTTACAAAGAGTAGGATGATACATGAGAATTAACTCTTACTTATCTATCTTCTTTTAATGGATTATTTCTAGCCCATTCAATAAAATCTTCATAACTTGCTTCTAAAAGCTCTTGATAAATCTCTTCAGGCATTATTCTTGTTTTGATAGCTTCCTCTATACCATATCCCATGTCGCTCAATGCACTTACAATTGTACGAGTTTCACCCCTTAATGGATTATCTTTTTCCATCTCGCTGTTATGATACTCAATAACCCATTTTCTGATCTGTGCTGCTTTTTGTATTAAAGGATTATCTTCATGTTTATTATCTAAACCAATGTTATATAATCTATCTGGATGCTTTTCTAACTCTTCAGTCCAAAATTCATGCGACCAAGCAACCTCTCGTGCTTGCTCATAGCTTTTTTTAGCTAAATCATAGAATTGTTGCGCGCTCTTAAGTTCTGCTTCAGCTAGATCTAAAGCTTTTTTTTGTTTTCTTCGATAATCTTCTAATCTTTTAAATGCCATTTTTAATCTTATCAGAACTCTCCTTCCCCTATTCTATACTAAGATTTTCAAGTTTTTAGGGTTTTCTATACTTTTAATTTTTTAAGAATCTTATTTAAAAAATCATAGACTTTTTCTGCATACTCTTTATCTAATATCTTGCCATAATAAGTTATTGAATTCCTATAATATCTTATCTCATTTAGAAAAGATACTTCAGATTCAGGAAATCCTAGCTCTTGAAAATAAGCTACTTCTGCCTCATGTGCATAGTTCCCTGAACAGCTCATCCCTCTTAAAAAAAGCTTAGCTCTTATTAATTCCATAATAATGTCATAACAATCTTTGATTATAGAATTGGCATTGTTATCATTCACTCCTATTATTTTTACTCTTTCTTTCAGTCCTTGCAATGATTTTTCTGATTCTTTTATAAGAAATTCAGCTCTTGCCTTATCTGGAGTAATTTTTCTAGCAATGCCTTTTTTGATATAATACCTAAATCCTTTTGGAAGCCTCATAGCTCTACACTCCCTGATAAAATAATACCATTCAATATATTATCTTTAAGATGTTTATGTATCTCTTTAAAGGAAGGATAAAAATTAATATTAATCTCTTTTTCCAATCTTTTATTAAACCCAAATCCAATATCTTTTTCTTTTCTCCCGATTATTGCAATATCTATATCTGAATCAATAGTATCTTCTCCTCTTGAATAACTGCCAAATAAGATTATTGTTCCTCCTGGAAATTCTTTTTGCAGATGGTCAACTAATCCAGACTCATAGATTTTTTTAAGATTATCTCCTCTTTTTAATTGTATAACTTTAGGATTATCTGTATTGAGCTCAATAGCCCATCTTTTTGATTCTTCATCCTGATTTACTCTTACATAATCTTTTTCTTTAAGTTTAGGAAGCGCTTTGATTATTCCTGCTTGTGACACTTCTAGGATTTTTGCAATCTGTCTTTGATTTAGTGACTTTCCAACTTTTGCAAATAATACTCTTAATATCTCTTGCTGTAGGATTGTTAACTCTTGTTTATATATGTTTACCATAGTTAATATATATTAACTTAGGTTTATAAAGCTTTTCTTTTAAAATAAATATTTCCCAGAAAACTATTCTTCTCCTAGCTCTTCAATCTCCACATTCTCTAAAATTTTTAGAATTTTATCAACCTTTTTATTAAGTTTCTCAAAATCTTCTTTTGAGACTCCTGATTGTTGTCTAGACCCTCTAAAATCTCTATTCCTGCCAAAACTTCCTCTCCCCCTATCTCTCCCTCTCTGGCCATTTCCTGCTTTTTCAAAACATTCACTACATAAAATAGGTTTATCCTTGCTTGGTTTAAATGGGACCTTAGCTTTTTTCCCACATTTATCACAAGTAATCTCAGTCATCTCTCTACTCCTATTCTCTCTACCCCTATCCCTATAATCTCTACCTCCTGAATTCCTATCTCTCCTAAATCTGTTATTTTGTGGTCTCATAATCAGTCTGAGTTGTGGTCGGTTTATAAATCTGTGCTTTTATACTTACTTATGGATATTTTAAGAAATCTTCTTCCCACAAAAACCTTAAGAATTAGGTGCTTTAGGGTTTTTCTATACCCTCACTTCACCAAAACAATAACTCCTCCAACAATAAGAATTATCCCAGCAGCCTTAAACATAACAGTCAAATTCTCTTTTGTGTAGAGTTTTTTATAGAAACTCGCAGCCCCTTTAGCTATATCTTTATTATTAAGAGAGAAAATAACTCCTATAGCAATAAGTATTAATCCTATAATTATATTTGGTTTCATTTTTTCTTTACCTTTTTGTTTCTTTTAATACCAATAACCATATAAATAATTCCTAATGCTAAAAAAGCCAGCCCAATAGCCTTATTAACTGCAGCTATAAAGACAACACTCACTCCAATTAAAGAAATCCCTAATACAAATAAGGCATCTGGATCTCTTTTATCTTTCATTTTAATAACCTATATTTAGATGTAGATATCAATGCTAATCCTAATATAAGAATAACTGTTTGGCTTGGATGGAAACTGCCAAGAAAAGTCCAAGCAGCAGACCCTAAACACATTATTAAGCCAATATAAAACTGTATTATTCCTTTTTCCATATTAAAGCTAATCAACTATAGTTTTTAAGGGTTTTTCTATTATTCTTCTTTCATTATCACAAAACATTCCTTGCCGATTTGCTTAGGTTCATTAGGAAACATCACAACATCTCCTTTTTCAATATAAACTTTCTCATCCCCATCCAATCCAATCAATGTTTTTTCATTAACTTGATGAAAGTCTTGAAACTTGCCTGCTAGCTTGAACATGCCATTTTTAGATTTATACATATACTTAACCCTATAGGATTTTTTATCCTTATATTTTTCACAATCTCCACCAACGCTCTCAGCTTTTTTTAAGAGATTGAGAATAGACTGTTTAGCTACTTCTACTGATTCCTGAGAATCATGCAATCCACATTCAACACATATTCCCTGCTTACCTAGATTAAACATATAACCATCGCTTCCCCCTTTCTGAGCATTATCAATACCCATAATTACTTTTTTAGGACTAAGGCAGTTAATAATCTCTAAACAATCTTCTTCACAAATTAAAAAGGGATTATTTCCAGAACTTTTTGAAGAGTGCAGATCTAGGACAATATCTGCTTTCTTAAGATAAGGAATAATTGCCTTTGCTGTTTTTCCTTCTAAGGAATATTTTAATTCATATGGCTGATCATCTAAAAAACACCTATTAAGATTGCATTCTACAAAACGTTTATTTTGTTTACCTGCTTCTAGATTAGCATAAATAAAAGTAACCCTGCCTTTTTCTATATTGATCTTTGGAATCAGCTCATCAAATGCCTTAACCCCACAAACTTCATCTCCATGGACTCCGGCAAGTATAACTACGTTTTTTCCAACATATTTGCCGCACTTTTCAATAACTCTTATGTTTTCCATTTTAAAATTAGAGAGTTAGAACTACAAAATTACATTAACGCCAATGTCTTAAACATTGTTTGTCTCTCATATTATCTTTAGGTATAGCATATATTTAAGCTTATGGGTTATCACCTCTTTTTTTAATTACTCTCTCTTACAATACTCCATATGCCCATTTTCATTAGGCCTATATTTCTTGCAATCTGGACAGCTATTCTCTCTTCTGTCCCTATTTGCAGCATCTCTTCTCCTTATTTCCTCTGGAGTCATGTCATGATATCTGCCATCACTTTCTTGCCATAATTGCCCTACCATCTTATTTTTACCTCCTTACAATAAATTTTTCACTCATTTTTTAAAAAAACAAAAAAAACAAAATTAATACTTAGCCTTGAAATCAGGCATATCATAAAGTCTGCTCTGAAGGTTTCTTGCACTCTCCTCACAAGGGCCTCCAACATTATCTGCTCCTCCACAAGCACCAGCATTTATTCTTTGTTGTAATAAGGATTCATCTGCCATTCTCTTTACAACATCTTCATTATAGGCTCCTGTCGCAGGATCAAATATAGGCTTATCAGCATGTTCAAATTTCATTTTAAAATTAAAAAAGATGAGATAATGCCTCTGATCTTTTCTCTTCTTCAACCTTGAGATTAATTGCAGCTACATTAAACATATAATCTAAACCAGATTGTTTTGGGATCACAACCTCTGGAGGCTTAAATTCAGGAAAGACTATGGGCCTGGGAATTACAAATTTAGGTTCAGGATGTACTGTTTTGGCTAAGGGGTTCAGTGTCGTCAGCCTAGGAGTATAAGAACCCACTTTATCTATATCTCTTTTTAAGGAATAAGTTGGCCTAGCCATATTAAGGTCAGACTGCATAGAACAAGTTGGACTAACCCTACATAAGTCATTAGCCATCATTTGACTTGGACTCATGATATGGTTGGGAGCTATCATAGGATTCATTTTCATATTACCTCCTTACAATCACTTTTAACTAAAATGCCTTCAGATTTTGCATTATACTTATCACAATATTCTTGAAATTTTCTTTGACTATACAAAATCTTCCAAGGTTCTTTTGGAACCTTTCCTTTGTAGACAATCGTATCTTCTTCATTATGAAAAGGATCATCACACAATATTTCTAATGGTCCAAGGTGTTTCCAGGCCTTATGTGCAGGAGTATTGCTCAATTGAGTAGGAATTATCAATTCTTTTGCTCCTGTAGTCACAACACCTCCATAAATCAAATATTTACTTAATCCCATTCCCTGATAAGGCTTAGATACACCTAATCCGCTTACCGAAAAAGTAGTGTCTGAGACCTTATGCATGTCAATAAATCCAATTGGCACATGACTAGATCCATTTACTTCTAACTCATTAACTAACACAGGATTACAATCTTCCTTAGGAAGAACCAAACAAAGAGGGCATCCGCCTAAGATTAATGTATCAAGCTTCATAAACGGAGGACCTGGTTGATCATCAAAGGCATTACCATCTAGTAACCAATATGTTTTACCAAGATTTTTGTCTTTTAAAGCATCTAACCAAAGAGTCGGGTCTCCAAATATTGATTGCTGTTTTACTATTTCTTGATAATTATGCCCTAAAAAAGCATACTGAATACTATCTGGAACTCCAGGTTCTAAATTCCATTTTTCTATTTCGCCTTGGGACTGTTTAAATACCATAATAACCTATAAAAACTCTAGAATATTATACTTTATGTCTAATATTAGACATAGACACCATGGAAAAACCAGAAGCAACAGCACAATTAGTAAAAGAAGAAATAAACTCAAGCATATTCATAAAGGAAACTCTAAAAAAAGGTTTAATTAATTATTCAGAATTAGCCAGGCAACTACTCCCTAAAATAAAAAAACAAAATAAGAAAGCAAATTTTGCCTCTGTTTTGATATCTCTACAAAGATATCAAGAAGAGATAAGTAAAACTAAAAGTGATTTAGATTCTTTTTTAGAGAGAGTACTTCCAGAACTAGAACTAATAATAAAGAACAAGATTATTACTCTTTCTTTTGAGAGAAATAAAAAAGTTATGGGTATGTTAAATAATATCTCTAAAGAGATAAGATGGGATTCTGGAGATATTATGTTTTTCATTCAAGGAACAAGAGAAGTAACGGTTATAATCGATAGAAAGAATGAAAAAAAGTTTAATAAATTAAAGTCTCAGTTATTAGAGAGAAAAGATAATCTTGCAACATTATCAGTAAGAGAACCTATAGGAGAAGTCTATTCTAAGGAGATTGTAGGCTTTTTAGCACTTTTGACTGCAACTCTTGCAGATAATAATATCAATATCTATGAGATTGCAACAACATTTAAACAAGAAATTTTTGTTATTCACGAGAGAGATTTGACAAAAGCCTACGATGCTTTTGAGAGATTAGCTAAAAGGTGATTTAGAATAGATTATTTTTTTAGGATAATTTGATTTTTAATCTATAACTCCTGATTTTCAACAAATCTTTTCTCAAGAAAAGACCTTCCATTATGATTGAACTTAACAACAAGAGAATCAAGCCCACAGGCCTGCATAAATCCTCTGAATCCAGGCTCTGCTTTTTTTGGATCTCCAACATGATCAGTAATCAATATATGGCGAGTCATATTACTCCATTCATAAGCAACTACTACTTGACTAGAATCAACAAGACCTCCTTCATTCCTATCTGTTTTTCTATCAATGTGAAAACCCCCTCTCTTCAAAAAATAATATGGATCAGCAGCAGCATTAAGCGTGTTTTCAATGCGAAATTCAAATTTTTCATATATTCTGTTTAAGGATTTTAGTATAGATCTTTCAATCCTGATTGCTTTTTCAGGATCATAATCAGGACTTTCAATGCTTGCACATCTGGCATAAGCTCTTATTTTTTTCTGTATATTTGGCTTGAAGAACATAAGAAGATAATATTTTTTATGTATTTAACAATTATCAATATAGAGTATATGTTTGATCTAAGGGGTTTTCTGTCAAGAAGGAAAAAAGCAAGAATTCCTTCTGGAAAACTTGAAGAGGATTTAAATGAACTTATAGAAATGCTTTCTAAATAACTACTTCTTCCACAACTTTTTACAAACCCATATCCAAATAACAACAAAAATTCCTAAAAACCAACCCCAATGTGTTGTAGTTACCCAGTTTGCAAAAGCAGGTATTGCACTTATAAGAAAAAGTGTAAAGATTAATATTCCTAGTTTGAATAGGAACACATCAAAATTACTCATGTTCTCAAAAGAAACACCCATCATTAATTTGTTTTTCTTTGCCATATTGAATATAGGTAAGAGTAGTTTTTATAGTTTTTTATCCAAAAGCTATCAACCAATTCAATATTCCTGCAAAACTCACCCACAGAAAATAAGGCATTAACATCCAAAAACCAGATTTATTTATCCTATAGTTTAGAATCAACATGCTGATTATAGATATCCAAAGCAATATTAATTCATAAAAAGCTGCCAGAGGATTTTGTAATCCAAAAAACAAATAACTCCACAAGGCATTTAATATGAGATTTATTCCGAAAACAATTCCTATTGCTTTCTTTTGATTCTTCTTAGAATTCATCCATACAAGATATAGTGATAATGAAATAAATATAAATAAAATTGTCCAGACAATTGGAAAGACATAATTAGGAGGAGTAATACTTGGTTTTACAGAATCATACCATTCTGAATCTGCATTTGTAGATAAGCTTCCTATAAGGGCTGCTAAGTGCACAACAATGAAACTAATAATTAAAACCTTCCAATTTATCCTCTTTTTCATAAATATTCTAATAAAGAATTCTTTTTATATCTTCTGCTCATATTATCTGAAAACCAACAAGAATAGCTAAGATAATCAGCCCAATAACTGTTATTCTCTCTTTATATCTTATTTTTGCTATGGCTCTTGAAAAATTAAATATAATGAAGAATTCTAAAAAGGCAGCAATCAATATTCCTCCAACAACAAAAATTTGCAATGAAAATTCTTTAAGCAATAAAGAAGAATAGACAATAACATCATCTATTCCAGTTGCAAAAAATGTAATAAATCCTAAAAACAATAATCTAAGGAACTTAACATTAGTAATTTCTTTTTTGATTTTTTTTTGATATCTTTTTCTTCCTTTATGTACTACTTTATCAAAAAATATGAAAATCGCTATTATCAGAAGCAATCCAGCTGCTATGATGTGTTTATATGGGATTCTCTGCAAAAAATTAGCAAAAAATATTGAAATTATAATCAAAGTTAAGATAGAAAAAAACATTCCTGATATAAAAACAAGCTTGCCTTTTTTTGAAGATGTTAATGAAGAAATTATAGGAGTATGTGTCAATGTGTCATCCATACCTGTAATAATTTTAGCAATAAACCCCTCTATAAACAGTATTAGGTAATTCATTTCAATAGACACCCTTTTTTCATATTTTTATCAATAAACCTTATATTAAATAATTATCTAAAAAAATAAAAAAACAAAACATCAAATAGAACAGAAGAAGGCTATATTATCCTTCTCACTACTTTTTCTTTTTTTTCTTTGCAGCTTTTTTTTTCTTTGCAGCCATTTTATCTTTGATTCCAATTACCTCTTTTCATTGGTTATAAATATTAAGCATAACTTGTATTTAAACTTATCTTCAATAGCATTCTATCTTAGTAATATTTAAAAATATAAAAACATCATATATTTATCTGTAATTATCAGAAGGAGGTATTGATCATGGAAGAAGACATGGAATCTCAAGAAGAATCTGAAGAAATGGAAGACGAGGAGGAAGAAGGAGGAGAGGAAGAGTCTGAGGAGGAGGGTAAAGATGAATCTGAAGAAAGTGAAGACTCTGAAGAGAGCAATGAGGAGGAGGATAGCGGGGATTCAGATGAATCAGAAGATGATTCCGATATAATGGAAGGAGACTCAGACGAAGAATAAAGACAGTTTATCTTATTTTTTATTTTTTTATATTATATATTTCTATCACCTCAGACATTTCAATATTCCCATCCCTTCTCTCATACCTTCTAGAAATCTTCTTTCTCTTGCTTCTCTTTCCCTATCCATCTCTCCCCCACATCTCATATCTTGAATAACTCTGGCCCCTTTCCTATCTAATTGCTCTAAAGCATAACTTTTTAGATAGCTTCTTAATCCTTCAACAGGCTTGTCTGCTTCATAACTGAATCTTATAGTTAAATTAGCATGATTTACACTAGCTCCTTCAAAAACCATTGGTTGATGTCTTTCTCCTACAACATTTAAGACTCCTGAAACTGCTTGAATAGTTACTTTATGATCCCTTAATTTATCTTTAAAATCTTCATAAGCACTGCCTCTATATTTATCCAAATCATTATGGAAAATCAAATCTAAATAAATATCTTCTTTTTGTTTTGCCATATTTAGTACAAGCAGGATTTATATTTAAGGATTATTGTGATTCGAACCATTTTTTAACCATTCTTGAAAGTCAGGCATAAGAAGATTATATGAACGAATTCTTTCTCCAATAGAACCAATCATAGCCCCAATATAAGGAAAAGCTAGAAATCCTCCAAGATATCTTAATAATGAAGGATCTACATCAAAATGCATGTCTATTGCTGGAATACCAAAAAAATACGCCATTCCAGCAAGAATACCTACTCCTAATCCAAAACTTCCATGCCCATCATCAAAAGATCTTAATTTCCAGTTCATTCTATCTTTGATATGGATTTCATGCAACATCCTATATGCTTCTTTTCTTACTTGCTTTGAATCATTATCTTGATATGTTCTCCTTAATAAATCCTGAACTTTTTTATTTTCTTCACTATAAGAAGATTTTAATAAGAAACCAGTGTCTCTAAGTGCTCTTTGCCTTGTACTCAAGTCACTAGAAAGGGCTTCTTCAAGATTTTTTACTATAGGATTAACATCTTCAAAACCTAATACCCTTCTAGAAGCATATTGGAGACTAAACAAATCTGAAGAATTTGCAATATCTCTCAATCTACTCCTTGCTGATTCTATTTTTTCAATATCAGGTTTTGTTACAGCCTCTCTATCAATAACCTTCCATTCATGATACTCATATGGATGAGTGCCCCCTCCCCCGCCTGTACGTTCTGCTGTATAATATGCAGATTCATCGTGAGCAATCTCAGGTCTAATTATTATTTTTGCAGACAAATCTCTTTCTAAACTTCTAATTTCTTCTAATCCATGTTCATATTGTTCTTCAAGTTCTATTTTTTTAGCCATTTTTTATATAGTTTATTTGAAGCTCTTTTTTCTAAGAGCTCATCAATTTTATAACCAGCCATACTCAATCCACTAGTTGATAACATAAAGATTCCTATTCCTTTCAATAATCCCCAAGAACCCATAAATTCCTTAAATTCAGGATAAGAATGATAAACTATTCCGGTGCCCACTGTAGAAATTAACCCTCCCATTGCAAGACCTGCAGCTCCAAAAAAATATTCTGGTTTTTTTCTTAAAACTTCTCTATCAAAATGTTGTCTTAGATAAAATTTTATATCCTCCCTTACTCTTTGGTAACCGTGTCTCTTTGTCATATCTATAAGTAATTCTTTAGCTCTTCTATCTTTAGTTATTTCAAAGAGCTTTATAGCATCTTCTGCTTCAAAATCTTTTCTCAATCTATCAAGACACCATGTTAATTTTCCCTTCTTTTTTTCTTCAGGAGAAGCAGCATATACAACTGAATAGAATTCTGAATCAATAGTCATTTGTTCAAGTCTTTCTCTGATTTCTTTTTGCCTTTCTAAATCTGGTTCATATAAAGGTATTTTTTGATCCTCCCAATGTGCAGGAGTTATTTCCCAATGTGAAGTATCTTCATCCCATGACTGAACTCCTCGCATCCTATAGCTCTCTATCCATTCTTTAGATTCTGGAACCCACACTCTTTTATTTTCATGACCAGCTATTTTCTGAGCACTAATATCCATTTTTAGGGTTTCAACTTCCCTTAACTCCTTTTCTAACTTCCTAGTTGTCTTATTCATACATTTCCTAAGCAAATATCTTAAATAAAATCATATTACAACCAAATAAGACAAAAAAGTAAAATAAAGATAGAAAATACCTAAAAGTCCTAAATATAGAAACCTTTATAATAAATATCTCCTTATCTTTATTATGATAATTAAATTGGATAAAAAAGACAGAGATATATTAAAGATTCTTGATGAGAACTTCAGAACTCCATTATCAAAAGTAGCAAAAAAGGTTAGATTAAGTAAAAACTCAGTAGCCTTAAGATTTGATAGAATCAAGGACCTTATATCTCATACAACAACAGGAATAAATAATAAATTGTTAGGATATACCCTCTTTAAAATATATTATTCTCTTGATTTTCTTGATGAGAAAACAGAGAAAGAGCTGATAAAGGAATTTAAAAAACATAAAAACATGCTTTATATTGCAAGGCTTTATGGTCATTATAATTTTGAATTAGCATTTTTTATTAAGGATATTGATGACTTCATTATTCAATCTGAAAAGTTCAACAAAAAGTTTGCCAAAAAAATTAATGAAAAGGAGATTCAGATTCTCATAGAGCAATTTTATTTCAGAAGCAATTTTATATATGACTCTCCTTCAACAAAGACAGATCATCTAACAATAGAAAATAAAAAAATATCCTTGACAGATATAGAGAAAAAGATAATTTCTGTTCTCAGAAACAACTCTAGGATGAACATATTGGATATTGCAGCAAAAACAAGGCTTAATCCAAAAACAGTTTCTACGAATATGCACTCTCTTGAAAAAAGAAAAATAATCTCTGGTTATTTTGTTAATTATGATGCCAGTAAATTAGGATTTAGCAGATTCAAATTATTATTGCAGATAGATTCCACAAAAGACATAAAAGAATTTGAAAAATATATAACAAATATAAAAAATGCAAAACATATCTCAAAGATGCTTGGCTTATGGGATTATGAGATAGATGTTGTTTATAAGAATATCATAGACTTGCAAAATCAGATAGAGATTCTAAAGAAAAAATTTCCAAATGTAATTAAAAGATTGGAGATAATCAATTTTGGGCAGAGAATGATCACAAGCAGCAGGATGTTCTTAGATTAATACTGGAATTACTTCTTTTTTCTAGGCCTTTTCTTAGGCCTTGGATAATGATGCACATGATGTATTGTTCTCGGCATAACCTTCCTAGGGCTTGCTATAATTCCTTCTATAAGCCTAATAAATCCAACAACTACAAGAAGTATAACTGCTATCAATAATAAGATATCAAAGATCCCTCCAACAAAGCCCCTCAAAATATTAAGTACAAATGATACAACTAGTAAGATTATCCCATTAATTACTAGCTCTGTTCTCATATAATTCATAAGAAAACATTCTTTTTATATTTTTCTTCAGAGCCCAGGCTACACAAAATAAAAAAATAAATCCATCTTTAGAAAGGGGTGACTTGTTAGGGGAAAGTTATTTCCCATACGAAATTAATCAAACTTTCCTACTTGGCCTTCTTGCCACTTAGCAAAACATTCTTTGCATCTAACTGGCTTGCCTTCTGTTGGCTTAAACGGAACTTCACATTCTTGTTTGCATTCGTCGCACACAGCTTTATGCATTTGTCTTTCTCTTCTAAAGCCGCCATGATCTCTTCCTCCTCTGCCAAATCTTCTGTTTCCGCTTCGGTTTCCTCCAAAGCTTCTTTTAGGTTTGCCTTTATTAAAACAATCACTACACTTTACAGGCTTGCCTTCTGTTGGCTTAAACGGAACCTCACAATCTTGCTTACATTCAGAACATACAGCTTTATGCATTTGTCTGGGTTCTCTATTAAAATCGCTCATCTTCTACCTCCATTGTTAACTTTACTTAATATCTCCATTTTACCACAGTTTTTACATTTATAAAACTTCATAGTCCTTGCTTTTGACTTCTTACCAAAGGGATAATTTCTTCTAGAGTTCAATCTAACCTTAGTTCCACAAGAACAAGTCTTTTCCTTTTCAATAGAAGAAAATCTTCTAAATCTATTATTTTGTCTTCTCATTAAATGAAATAAATAAAACCAAAAACAGAATTCTTATCTATCCTTAATCTAAATCTATAATCTCTTACTCCTCAAGAGATATTAAGACTAATTTGGAGCAGTTTATAAACCTATGTTATGAGGGAATAATTTGAATATTTTAGGCATCCTCTAAGTTAGGATCATCAAATTCCATCATTTGAAACTCTTCATACTCCTTATCTCTTTTTTTCTTACATTTATCACAATATTGTCTTCTAATACTTTTAGATTCAAATTCCTTTTTACATTCTTTACATTTTTTTTTCATTTTTCCTCCAAATTTCTAGCCACTTCATGAGCTGACTTTTCTCCTTTTTCTACTTCTGCAGCAAGTTCTTGAGCTTTTTGCATCTCTTCTCTTGCTTCCTTTTCATCTATTTTTTCTTGTTCCATATAATTAAAAACAAAACTCCATTTTTATAGCTTTTTATTAGTTAGGCAAAGCCTTATAAATCCTAATTTTTTGGTTTAATTAAATGGTATGAATGAAGAAAGACTGAAATAATTTTTTTCTTATAATATAACATGGATCAGTTCAAACAACTCGGGATTAGCGAGTCAATTTTAAGGACAATAAATGAATTTGGCTTTGAAGAACCCACTGAAGTACAGAAAAAATCAATTCCTTTTGTATTAAAGGGGGAAGATATATTAGCAGGAGCTGCAACAGGAAGTGGAAAAACACTAGTATTTGGTTCAGGAATTATTCAAAATTCAGAAAAACAAGGAGTAATTCAATCATTAGTTTTAGTCCCAACAAGAGAACTTGCAGAGCAAGTTACAAGGGAATTAAGGAAGTTCTCAAAAAATAAACAGATGAGCATAGTAGAGGTATATGGGGGAGTATCAATATCTAAACAAATAACTAAATTAGAAAAAGCAGATATTGTTGTGGGTACTCCTGGAAGAGTTTTAGATCATATAAGTAGGGACACAATTGAACTAGGCTTTGTTAAGATCCTTGTTTTAGATGAAGCAGATAGGATGTTAGATATGGGTTTTATTAGAGATGTTAAAAGAATAATTGGAAGATGTCCTAATGAGAGACAAACAATGCTTTTCTCTGCAACCCTTCCGCACAATATAATAAAACTATCTGAAGATTGTATGAGTAATCCAATAAAAATATCTTGCAAATCAGATGTAGATCCTGTAAAATTAACTCAATTCTATTATGATGTTCCAGATTCTTTGAAATTTTCTACGCTTGTACATTTTTTAAAAAAAGATAAATCAGGGTTAGTTATGGTTTTTTGTAATACTCAGAAAAATACTGATTTTGTAGCTAAAAATTTACAGGAGTTTGATATAAATGCTTTAGCAATTCATGGAGGGCATACTCAGGACAAAAGAAAAAAGACAATGGACCAATTCCATGCAAAAAATGTAGATGTTCTTGTATGTACAGATGTTGCAGCAAGAGGTCTTGATATTAAAGGAGTATCTCATGTATATAATTATGACCTTCCAAGGGATCCAATTCAGTATATACATAGAATTGGAAGAACAGCAAGAGCAGGAAAACAAGGAAAAGCAATTATTATTCTTGCAAGTAGGGATTATGATAATTTCAGTAATTTAAATAAAGAGTATCCTGAAATTCCAATACAAAAAAAAGATCTTCCTGAAATAGAAAGATTACATGTAAGATTTAAGGGAGAAAGTTTCAGAAGAAGAGGTTCAAGGAAATCTTTCAGAGGGAATAGGGGTTCTTCATCAAGAAAATATGGTGGAAGAAGAGAAAGAGGAGAGAGGACTTCAAGATATAGGAGAAATAGAGATTTAGGAATCAAAGAAGGATCAAGAGATAGAAGGCCAAGAAGGAATAATAAAAGATTTTCAAGAGAGGATAGGTCTGAATCAAGAGATAGGAGATATAAGAGAGATAATAGAAGACCAGGCAATAAAAGATTTTCAAAATCAAATAAAAAAAGAAATTTTAGAAATAAAAGGGAAAGATATTGATTTCTAAACAAGTAATATTAATAAAAAAGAACTTGAACAAAATAAAAAGCTAAGCACCCATATATTTCAAGGCCTCAAACACTACCATGGCAGGCCATATCAATGCTTTTAAAACACCTAGTACTCCATTCCAAAAACCAGTAGCTGTAGATATATAATAGACAACTGCTCCTATGAATCCAAGGAAATAACCACCCCCTCCACACCTTCTTCTTATTTTGTATTCTCTCATTCCTTTTTTCATCTCTTTTTTAGCTTTTGCAAGCTCTCTTTTATCCTTTCTTTTCATTTTTGCCATATCTGTTAGAAGAAAAACTAGTTTTTATAGTTTTTCTTATTTAACTAGCTCTGAGCATAGCTTCTCTCTCAGCTATTTTCTTGTCAATATTTTTTAAAACTTGTTTAATAGTATAATTCTTCCCAGGCATTAAACCATATCCTTTTAACCTACTCCTATCAACTAATCTAGGGTCTTTATCTTCAGAAGGACATCTTCCCTCACTAGCTCCTTCACATACCTTACAGAGATTATCTTCAGTACCTAATTCAAATCTAACAAGATTATTTTCATCTCGAATAAGATCTTTTAACTCCTCAATTGCAGGCCTCATAGCTTCTGGATTATTATATCCTGCTTCTCTAAAACCTTCAATTAGCTCATCAGTGTCATAAAGCTGAGCTCCTTTAATTGCACTAACATGATGCCCTCTTAAGACTGTTACTGGTCTTCTTGCCATTTCAAGAAATATTTTTATTTTTCCTCCAAATCTCTAGCTACTTCATGAGCTGACTTTTCTCCTTTTTCTACTTCTGCAGCAAGTTCTTGGACTTTTTCAGCTTCTTCTCTTGCTTTTTTTTCATCTGCATTATCTTTAGATTCTTCCATTTTTTATTACACTATAATTTAAAAAAATAAAAAAAATAAAAATCAAACCTTAAATCTTACTTACTTGTAAAATAGCCTTAAGTGCTACTATAAATCCAGCAGCTCCTATAAAAGCTAGGAAATTTGTAAGTATAGCTATAAGATACATATTAACTGCAGGTATAACATTAAGTGTAGCATTTCCAACTACTGTTAAAGCAACAATTCCTAGTAATAGGGTAACTACATTCTTTTCAGCTATATTTATGAATCCTACAATAGCTCCTAAGATAACAAGTATCAAATAAGCATAAGGTATTTGATATGTTTGTTGTATCAATCCCCCTACTACAGCTAAAAGAAGACCTATTACTAAAGCAATTTTACCTACCATTGCAGCATTATTTGTGCTTTTTGCTTTTGCCATATTTACCTCCTTTTTTAGTTAAAAATATCAAGAAAACTAGCTTTTTATAGCTATCTAAATAAAAAATTCAAAAAAAAAGAATAAAAAAATTACTTTTTCATAAATAACATCACTAGCTCATATAATCCAGCTAAACCAACTAAGGCATAGACTGTTGTAACTAGCCAAGGCAATGTTAGATATTGTACTAGCTCTGCAGCAGGACTAATGGCAAATAGACCCCAATTAAGGGCACCAATAATCACCAATATCTTAGTAATCCAGTTAAGTGTATTCATCTTTTGACCTCTTTTTAATTAAAAGTATAAGGAGAGCAGACTTTTTATATCTTCTTATTCACTCTTCAAGAACATAATATTCTCCTGTAGAAGGACTTATCGCAACTCTTGCTTCTTTAATCTCTTCAGAATAACCAGGATATGAGTACTCTCCTCCTGTTCCATCAAGAATAATACAATCCTCTTTATCTACTTCTTCAAAACTTGTTTTAAACTCTTCAAGATTCAAATCATTGTATTTGATATTAATCTTAACATTCACTCTAGCTTTTCCACTATTCTCATTAATTATTAATAATCCTCCATATTTGTTCATGGTACATGTCCCATGATATTGTTTAACATCTCTTCTTGAACAAGAAGCATAAGAATCATAACTTTCTCTATTTGCCCATTTATCCAAACTTTCAGAAGAAGATGTTACAATAACATCTATACTTCTATCTGAACTTACTTCATAATCTAATATAAATGCTTGTTCTGCATCTTCTCCATCCCATCCATAATAATAAGCATAATAAGAATCTAAGATAACAGTTTCATCAAGTAAATTCTCATTTCTATTAAAAGATTCAATAACTTCTTGTTCTAAGGCATTTATATCTATCCCACAAGCAAGTGCATAAGCATGATCATCTGTAAGGACTAAATATGTTTCAATATCTATATTTTCTAATAATGAACTAAGTAATATTGCAAAATCTTCACAATCCCCTCCCTCATCAAATATTGTTTTTGAAGGACTTTTTATTTTTTCTTTATTTATAGGATCATTTTGATATTCATAATTCTCAACAACATATCTATATATTTCATTAACTTGGCATTCTGTTTCTCCAGAACTGCAATCAGAACTGATACTTAATGCTTTATTTCTAATATTTGCATCATTAAGAACTATTTCATCAACATAAGGTCTAGCTGATTTTACAATTGGATCCTCATTAAAAAATAAGTACCATAATAATGCTCCATTAAAAAATAATAAGAAAAATATTATAAATAATATTAAACCTGCCGCATTTTTTTGTCTTTGTTTTTCTACTACCATCTTTTCTCTCCAAATATAATCTTTGAAATTTCATCATCCTCACCTGTATCTTGTGCAAAGCGAGATCTTCTGCCTAGGATTTGTTTTGCTTCTTCACGCAGAAATTCATTTCTAACTGCTATAGACGTATAAAGTCTAATTCCTCCTCCAAGAGGATATCTCCAGTCGTTTTCGTCTTTAGGTTGGCCTCCCATCTTGATTAGTTATCGATTTACTTATCAGAACTCTAATTCCCCAAAGGGTTGATATTATTAAGAATTAAATATTTAAATAATTAACTACTCACTCACTAACTACCCTCTCAACATCCATATTCCAAGGTATTAAGGAATAAGCCTCTTGTTCCTCATACTCTCTTCTAGCTTTCCCTCTTTTTTCCATTTCTAAAAATGCAGTAGCCAGCTGAGATGCTGTATATATAAATTCATGCACCATTTCTGTTGATGCTTTTGGAGGAGGCATTTCTCTTGAAGAAGTATACCATCCTTTTGGACTCCTCATAGTAAGCTTAATTTTATCAGCTGGTTTAGATTTATCATCTGAATTGCTCCATTTATAACTTATTCCTTTTCTATGAACATTTAGAAATCTTTGAATAGCAGAAATTTCTTCAGGTGTTCTTTCTGCACCTTTTTCATATCTTCCAGGAACAGCCTCAATCTCTGCTTGAAGTATTTTTTCTCTAACCCCAAAACCACTATAACCAAAACTATCAAATACTAACCCCATTTCTACCTGAAAATGATTTCTATTGGGTCCAAAGTATCTAGGAGACCAATATCCTCTTTCATCTTGCTTTTCAATCATACCTGTAAGCCCCTCAGCATGAACAGTTCCATTAAAAATATCATGCAGATATAAGGGAGTAACATGCATCAAATATTTTCCCTCAACTTGTTCTAATCTTCTCCAAGTCTCTGGATCTTCTGCTAATTCTCTTATTTCAGGTTTACTTGAATTCACAGAAAGTATTTTTACTGCTCTAAGAAAATCTTTAAATAAAAATGGATGTCTTTTTGGATCACTAGAATCTACTTTTGCAAAAAATATCCCATCATTCTGTTCTGCAAAAATCCTAGCATTATCATTATCAAATTCTCTTCCATGCTGGCCCTGAGCAGTTATTATTGTTGCATTAGGAAGAACCACATAAGGCCCATATTGAGTAGAAGAGATTTGATGTAATAATGATCCTGGTCCAGACATACACTCATCTCTTGATTGTCTTCTAGCTCTTAATTTAACATCAACCTGGAGATTTTCTCCTTCATCTTTTGCCATAAATTAAAAATGATTTATTAGTTTTTAAACAAATCTTCATTAGAAAATATATAATAAAAATTAGTCATCAACAGATATCTCAGAATCTCCCCCAAAACCAATACTCTCAAATTCTCCCTCCACCTTAAATCTATTTTCTTCTATATTCAGTTTGGTAACAAGATTTTTTATTCTAATATTCTCATTCCTAAGAGAAATCTCAAATCTCCCATTATTTAATACTACTTCTCCAGTTGTTTGATAATCTAATTCTTTTATCAAAACTCTTTCTTTTGTAAGAAAATGCTCACACACAAGGTCCTTACTAAAGGAGATAGAACCACTTCTTTTTGATTTAGGGGTTATGGGAACACCATTAACAAATATCTTTTCTACCCCTCCTTCAATATTAGATACTCCTTCTTTTTGAAGATAAATCTTTCCATCAAAATTTGATAACATTATTTGATTTTCATTAAGATTATCTAATTCTATCTTTTGATCTCCAAATATTATATATAATCCAGGATTCCTCTTAAGTTTTATATCTATTTCATTAAAAATTCCCTTTAAGGTTATATTCGGAATACTTAAACTAGCTGAAATAGGAGTGCCATTTAAACTATAACTATTCTTAACAACATTTCCAGAGATATTAGTCTCGTGAAAGAAAATAAAATATAATAGAGCAAGAGCTAATATTATTAATATCGCAAAGATAAATATTGTCCCTTTTGAAATTTTTCTTTTATACTGTAGCTTCTCTTTCATTTTGTTTTAATGCATTTCTCCTAACTTTTATTATTTGATCTTCTAAAAATTTCATAAACTCAAAAGGCCGGTCTATATTCTTTACACAAGAAGTTGAATCTTTTGAGAATAACCTGACATTTACATTACCATAATTAAGAATTCTTTGCCATAATGTCTGTGAAACATCAAAATCACTTATTGCAAAAAAATCTAATCTTCTTGATACTCTTCCAAATATGCCTCTTGTATGGACTAATGAATTAGAAGTTATCTCATACTTATGGTTGAGCCTATGTATCTCCGTAGATTTTATACATATAAGAACAGCAGCCAATGCTCCTATAATGGCATATTTATTTATCTCAAATCCATTATACCAAAAAAAGATAATAGATCCTATGATTAATAAAACAATAAGATATATAGGGATATATGTTTTCCTGCTTATACGAGTAAAAAGATAATCCTCTCTTTTATGAATAACCATGCTTTATAGATTACTTTTATTCTTATAAAGTTTTGTACTATTAAAAGTTATTAAAATAAATAAAAAAATAAAAAAAATTTTTTTATCTTTTTTTCTTTTTCTTCATAGGCTTTTTCTTTTTCTTCATCTTCTCAGCCTTCTCTAAAGCCATCTTTTTCTTCTTTAGAGCCTTCATTTTCTTCTCTAAAGATTTCATTTGCTTCTTTGCAGCTTTTACTGATTTTGGAGCTTTCATATTTTGTCCCTCTTTTTAATTAATAATATTAAAGAACCATTCTTTTTAATCTTTTCTTTTTTTTCAAAATGCTCTGAATTTGCCACTTACCTGTTTTTTTTAATTTCCCGACGATAGCTTTCTCACCTTTTATTCTACCCTTATATTCAGTATGGGGGATAGAAACATTTCTGAAACTTGAGGATATAAATTTACTTGGGTCTTCTAGCCTATATCTCAGCCAGTTCTTAGTTTTTCTCGGATACTGGCCTTGTTCCTTGAATCTCTCTATTTTTGATTTCATTTATTATGTTTAAAAAATTCTATTTGCCTGAATCTTTTCATGACTTTTGTATAACTTCCTTTTTCCACAAGAACCTTAGTTTTTTTCTCATTAAGCAATCTAAAATCATATTTACTAACAGGTTCTTTTAATTTATCTTTCCCAGGATAATCTTTCCACCTATTACTTGTTTTTAGTTTATATTGTAAAACCATTCTTAAATATCCTTTTTTATTATTTACTTATGATATATCCGATTGCAGCACTTATAGCAATAGTATTCAGGTAAGTTAAGAATATTGGAGCAAATTCCATCATTGTTTGACCCATTCCAATAACAAGAACTAAGTATTCAATTATTAATAATTCTACATACCATGTTATTCCTGTTATCCATCCCTCCCCAATAGCCTCTTTCTTCTTTACACCCTTAAAATATATACAAGACGCAATTGAAAATCCAACAGCCCATGCAAATGCCACTAGAGCAGGATACCAAATTCCGATTTTTGAAGTATTTGCTTTAAGATCCCATGCAGCCATACCAACCAAGAAAGGTAACGCAGCTATTATCAATCCAATTAGAATTCTTCTAAAAAATTTATTCATTTTTCACCTCCTTATATTATAAAAATTTTATTTTATATAAACCTAACTATTCATCTTTTTATACTCTTGACAGAGGTTCTTATATCCGCACCAATGACATAAGGTAGATGTTTTTGCAGGGTATTCTTTACAATTTTCTATTTCCTTGATTAATTTTATGACTTCTTGTTTTAGATTTTCTAGTTCCATCTCTGTCCTAAACGAACTCATAACCACATTATGCTTTAAGAAATGCCATTTTAACACTACATTGTCTGCATCAGGATATAATTCTTTAACACCAATAGCATACAAGGCAAGCTGCCTATCCCCATCTAATTCCTCTTGGCTTTTTAACCAATTACTCGTCTTATAATCATGTATCTCATAAATATTTTTTTCTTTATCAAAGACCAATTTGTCAATATAACCTTGAATAATAAAAGAACTGCTTCCATCCAAGTCTACTAGGATCTTTTGCTCCATAGATAAGACATTTTCATCAAAGGGATAATTCTTTTCATAATATTGTTGAATAAAGATAAGCCCTTTTTCAAAATAATCTTTGGCTGTAAAGTCTTTTTTAACAATCCTTATATCTTTATTGAATTTTTTATCCCACAAATCTTTATAATAACCAAGAACGTTTGCTAGACTAAGAACATTTCCAATTTTAGCTTGTTCATATATAAAATGTAGTGCCTCATGAACTTGCGATCCTAAAAATCCCTCTATGCTCTCCCCTTCTTCTATCTTATCAATATATCTAAATTTATACTTTAGAGGACACTGTTCATAATTTGATAACTTAGAATGTGAATAGACACCCATTTTTATCTTTGAAAGAACAACTAACTCTTTTTAGTTTTTTCTATATTAGAGATATAATAAAAAAATAAAAAAAAATAAAAAATCTTTGGTAATTAAGCTGCTTTATCTAATTCTTCAGATTCTACTTCTTCCTCAACAGCTTCTTCTACCTTTTCAGGCTCTTCAGATTCTTCTGCTGGTTCTTTAGCAGGAGCTTCTTCTTTAGATTCTTCTACTGGTTGCTCTTCTCCAGACTTGATCTTTGCAAAGCACTCTCTGCAGTAAACAGGTCTGCCTTCTGTTGGCTTAAAAGGAACTTCACATTCTTGTTTGCACTTTGAACATATAGCCTTGTGCATCTCTCTTTGTCTGAATCCTCCTCCGCCTCTAAATCCTCCACCACCGCCTCTGTCTCTAAAGCCACCACGATTAAAATTTCCCATATATTTTTCCTCCTATAAATTTACTTAGAACTCTACTCATCTATATTATCTATACTCTCATATAACCTTTCCTTATAAAAAAAGAGATAATTATTAGTTTATAAACATTTGGGTATTAATCCCTATAATACCTTTTATTCCTAGCTCCCAACCATTTTTTATAGGCCTCATCTGCTTGTTTTCTTCTTCCCATACCAGATAATCTTTTTTTTAAAGAAGCTAATACTTGAAGGTCATTTGTATCTCTTTCTAAAGCCTGCTTATAAAAATGAGAAGCCTCTTTTCTTCCATAAGCATATAACATAAAATCCCCATACTCTTTCCAGGTATCTGCAATATCAGGAGCCATATCCAACATCATCTGAAAACATCTTCTTGCTTTACCATAATCCTCCATATTATTATATATCCAACCAGCAGTAGCAGGAATAGTGTAATTATTAGGATCGCATTTTAATGCAAGTTCTAAACACGTCAAACCATCTTTATACTTCTTGTGATTCATTGCTAGATCTTCTGCCGCATCTTGCAGCCAAAATCCTGTAAACTCTCTATTGTTCATAAAAACATGAGCATCAAAATCACTAAAATCAAGAGGAACAACACTTCCATCAACAGCATCAGCCCTATACTTTTTTCCATTAACATCTAATATCCAAAAAGAATGAATCCCTATATCATGCACTCTTAATGGTTTATTATAATTTCTGGGATTTTTAGCTAAAATCCATTGCCCTTTCCCTCTAAACTCAGGAATCAGTAAACCAGCAGCAGTATATAAAAAAGTATTCTGTTCTATGCAATGTCCTTTTTGATCTTGCCACACCTCTTCTATCCATCTTATCCCTTCATGTTCTCTTTTTTCTTCATCATGTTCTAAACATCTAGACAAGCAGAAAGCAAGTCTTCTTAATCTTCCTAAAGAAGTGTGGGCCCTGCAATTCTTATCAAACCAATCTCTAATACTCTCTTTGACTTTTGGTATCCTAAACCTAAAAGGATAAAATCTTTTTATCAAGGATTCTCCTTCTCTTGAAATAGGTTTTTTATCTTTAACAAGATCTCTATTATATAACATAATCTTCAATCAAAAAAACAAATTATAAATATTATTATACTAAAAAATAATAAAAATAATAAAAATTATTTTATTTCAAATACTACACTGCTTCCTTCTGGATAGAACATCCCCTTAGCTACTTCTGCATTTGGATATCTCTGCCATATGTCATCCATAATTTTTCTTAATTCTTCTGACGCAGCATTCTCTTTACTAAGATTACTCTCAGGACTCTTGACACTTAAACCAATTATAAGATTTTGACTCTTTTTCATATTTACCTCCATTTTTCATTTAATAGGGGGTTAGATAAAAAAATAGAATTACCAACCCTGACATAATTCTTGGTTCATTTTTCTTTAAATATAATATTATTTTACAAAATATATTTTATAGTATAACCTTGCTTATAAGCAAATATACTAAAAAATAGTAAAAACTATTTTTTATTTTTCAAAACATATTTAAAGAAAGTTCGCATAATCGAATTATGATATTTATATCATTGGTTGCAGGATCCATCGAAACCCGCTGGAGGTTTTGATCATGAAAAAAGAGGAATTTCTTGAAAAGATAAATGTAGAACTTAGGATCTCAAAAAATTCAGACCATACTATTCGCTCTTATCTAAAAGCAAACGAAAATCTTCTAGAATTCTCAAATAAAAATCCCGAGGACATAAAAGAAGATGATGTTAAACTGTATATCTCTGAAAACTTAGCAGATAGAGCATCTACTTCTATAATACTTTTTTTATCTGCCATAAAACTAGCTTATGGGAATATTCTTAATAAGGATCCTACTTCTAATATAAAAAGACCAAAAAGAGAAAAAAAGATTCCAACTGTGCTTTCTAAGGATGAGATAAAAAAACTTCTTGCTTCCACAAAAAATAAAAAATCAAAATTAATGCTAAGTTTAATGTATGCATGTGGGATGAGGGTATCTGAAATTACTAATCTTAAGACAGAAGACCTAGACTTCAATGAAAAAATAGGCCATATAAGATCAGGAAAAGGAAGAAAAGACAGAGTTTTTAATATACCTGATTTTTTGTTCATAAAACTCCAAAAGCAAGTAGAAAATCAGAAATCAAGAAATCAAACATATCTTTTTTCAGGACCAAAAGAAAATTTATCTTCAAGAAATATCCAAAAAATAGTTCACAAGGCTGCAAAAAAAGCAGGAATAAATAAAGATGTTCACCCTCACACATTAAGGCATTCTTTTGCAACCCATCTTCTTGAGAATGGAACTGATATAAGGTATATTCAAACATTACTTGGTCATGCCGATCTTTCTACAACTCAGATCTATACTCATATAAGTACAGAACAATTAAAGAAAATAAAATCCCCTATAGATAATCTGTAATTATTCAGAAAATAAATCTTTTAATTTACTGACTATTCTTACCATAGAGTTACCTAACTTTAATCTAACTATATCTGATTCATCAATACTCAAATCAGGATCTCCATTAACTCTGCTTAATAATAATTTTAATGATCCATAGCTCACCGCCTCCCCTCTGTTCAAGCCATATTGATTTCTTGATACTGAAAAGAATTCAGCTTCTCTCTCAACCAAAAGCTTAGCTCTTGGGTCTTCTGGATCTTCACATAGGGAATCTCCACACTCTTTTATTCTTGGAACATCATGATATGTTTTTCCGTCAAAATGAGGAATATCAAAATAACCTGTCAGTTTTATCCTTCTTAATGGATCATTGGGATCAACTAAATCTCTTAAGATTCCAATTGGAATTACATCTGGATCATGAACCAGACATATAAGGTCCATATGACTTTTATCTTTTCTTCCAATTAATCTTTCAACATAAGCCTGAGTATAAGCATCTCTGCAATGTTCACACATCTCACCATCACTTTCTTCTTGAAAAACACCAACAACATTAGGAATTACTAATCCATGATTTATACCATATAGGTCTTCATAATTTTCTACTTCTTTTCCTCTGCCTCTAAGTACTTCTGATACTAGTCCATA
>Ga0272442_10002236_pt1 | contig 28347 bp, 24 predicted proteins | sample SSMForm2O_FD_200262 | JGI IMG/M metagenome (GOLD analysis project Ga0272442, IMG submission 200262) | Marine sediment archaeal communities from Little Sippewissett salt marsh, Falmouth, MA, United States - SSM-Form-2O | ecosystem: Environmental > Aquatic > Marine > Wetlands > Sediment ...
TCAGGTCTGTCCGTTGAGAAAGGAGGTATGGAATGAGCCATATGCCGGCCATGATTAGCCAGAGGGCATGGCCGGAAAACAGAATGAATGAGACTGCGGCCGTCAGTATCCAGTTTTTTATGCCGGCAGGATGAAACGCCAGCAGCAGCCACAGAACGAACAGGGGCCATCCCGTCATGAAATTGAGATATCCCCAGTACAGATTGGCGCTGAAAATGAATACGGAACACAGAATGATCACTTCCGGAGGACGCTGCCGGTTTTTAACCAGCCAATAAATAGCGGTGATCCATAACAGCACCATCAGAACCATAATGGCATTTCCGGCCGGAACAGGGGGGAAGATAAAGGACAGTCCCAGCATAAGATAGTACACCAGAACATTGGGCGCAATCCATTGAACGGTCAATGTCCCTGTATGATCGTGAACCGCCTGTTTCAGTAGGGTGATCTGGGCCAGATGCTGGGGAAGATCCGTACAGGGCGGATAGGTCACCACGACAAATGGAATGACGAGGATGACAGCCATGATGAGAAGCAGCAGCCTGTATGAATAAAGACGATTGAAAGCGAATTTCATAGACATATTCCGAATCCGACGGGATCAGGATAACATGGAATCAATATACAAAAGCTTTCTTACGGGAATCAAGAGAAATCAACGGAATGATCAGGGCAAAGCGGTACATCCGGGAAGACCGGTCTCAAAATTTTAAGGAATACTCAGAAATCTGAGGCGATCTCTTGAATCAATTATCTCGTTCAATGAGAGAAAGAGGGATTGCCGGTCTGTCATGAAGACTCATATAAAAATATAAAAATCAATATAATATAACGATATATCCTGAAAGGGACAAATTTTATGTCCGAACTGGCGAATATTGTGGCATATTCCTTGTTTTGTTTCACGGCACGAACCCGATATTGACAGAATCAGGCAGGAGGAAAAATGCCACAGCGACACATGTATTTTACCTGGATGTGCCTGATGATGGTTTTGACGGCCGGATCAGCAGTATCGGCGCGGCAGAACCGTCCTCTCTTTCCGGAAATCCGTGCGGACAGGCACATCCCGGACCAGTGGTCCGTGCTGCGGATCATGGGAACGGATTCATCGGAAGCAGGCGCCATCGCCGGACATGTATACGACGCGGAAGGGGACAGTGTGATCATGCGGGGCTATGTGGAGGCATGGCAGGCCGATCCGGGGAATCCGACGGACACCGATTCACTGTTCTGGCGCGGCAGTGCGAAAGTTGATCTTAATGGTGCTTATCGCATCAGCGGACTGATACCCGGTGAGTATATCGTTTTTGCCCATGCGGATATGTACGAGGGGCAGTATTATGACCATACCGAATCGTCTGAAGCGGCCACACCGGTCCGTGTAACGTCTTCCGAAACAACCGGGAGTATTGATTTTCATCTTCAGCCGGAAAAGTCCGGCGAGGGCCGGTTGTCCGGAAGGGTGACCGATGCGGAATCGAAAGAACCGGTGGACAGCGCCCGGGTGTTTGTGTATAATGAGAATTACACGCACTATTTTTATACCACTACCAATGCGAATGGTGAATATCTCGTGAAGTACATCCCGGAAGATACCTATTATATCGAAGTGCTTGCGGAAGGATATCTGAACATGTATTATAATGGCGCATCCGCATTGTCTGAGGCGGATCCGGTAAACGTTTCAGAAAACGGTGTCACTTCGGGCATTGATTTTGAACTCATGCGGGGCGGCATTATCCGGGGAACCGCCCGGGACACACAGGGCAATCCGCTGAGAGATGTTTATATCGGCGTTATACCGGATACGGGAGATTCAATCGATCCGGGTTTCAGGCCATGGGACAGCCGGTATATGAGATACGGCGCTGCCCCGGACACCAACGGTGTTTTTGAAGTGACAGGACTGCCTGAGGGTGTGTACCGGATCCGGATGGAATGGTATTCATCATGGGCTTTTTCGTATGTTTACTATCCGGGTACAATGAACTGGGATGAAGCGGAATCCGTTCAATTGCCCCGGGCTGGCGAAGTGAATGGTGTCGATTTTGAGTGGGATTTTGTGGAACCCTCCGGCGCGATTGAAGGTCGTGTAACGGATGCCGGCGGCCGTCCGTTGCGCGGCGCTGCCATCGATGTGCTTGCCAGGGATACGGCGTACATGTTTGACCGTATTACAAGCCGGACCCGGACAGATACTCTGGGACAATACCGGCTGACCGGTTTGCCGGCAGGAACATATGTGGTTTCATGCGGGTACGGCAGTCAATGGGAATATGTTTATGTGTACTGGCGCGATGTTCCGGACATGGCGGCTGCGGATCCCGTCATACTTGCGGATGGTGAAACCAGGACAGGCATTGATTTCCAGCTGGATATCGAATATTCAAACGCCCGGATAGGCGGTTTGGTTACTGCGGATGACGGGCATCCCCTGATGAATGCGACGGTTCAGATACGAGCCGCATATCCTGAAACGGATGATCATGCCAATTACCGGTATTTCTGGGCATACGCCGTATCGGATACTCATGGCGTTTATTCTGTACAGAACCTGCCTGAAGGCGAATACAGGATTGAATGTACCTATTGGGAAGATGACCGGATGGGCCATCAATGGTTTGATCACGCTGATTCGGAGAATGAGGCAAGCGTGATTGCGCTTGGCACGGATGAAGTGCGCAACAGTGTTGATTTTTCTTTGAGCGTGCTGCCGGTTTACGGGGATCTGGCAGGTACAGTGACGGATGTGCAGGGAAGTCCGGTGCAGGGGGCCTGTGTCGAAATACAGATGGTTTATCATTCCGGAGATGCGGCTCCCTGGTGCTGGTGGCGGACCAGTATGGTGACCGATGAACAGGGCCGATACCGGGTCGATCGGCTTTACCGCGGCGATTATCAGATCGCTGTGTATGCCAATGGTGCGTATGCTTATTTTCCGGATGCCATCGTTCCGGAACTTGCCGAATCAGTGACTGTGGCAGGCGGAGAAACAGCGACCGCGGATTTTTGCCTGAGGCCTGCCCTGGATTTCAAGGGATCAGTTGCGGGCAGGGTCTCTCCGAACTGGATGTATTATGGGCCTGAAGCGGGGGATTCGCTGATCGCAGGCAAGGGAATGATTGTGAATGAGGGTGCTGCTTCCTTTGTGGTGACAGCCAAACCGGCCATTACCGTATTAAGCTGGCCTGAATCTGAACGTGTGTATTGTGCCGTAACAGACAGCGATGGAAATTACCTTCTGATCTGCCCGCCCGGCGAATATTATTTATCGGCATCCGGTTCCTGTTTCATGAAAAAATATTACGACGGAGTCTATGATCCGGCCGGGGCTTCCCTGATAACGGTCACTGAGAATACGCCTGTCACCGGAATTGACTTCAAGCTGGAGGGAATGCTTCTGGAAGCGGGGGGTATCCGGGCAGATGATGTTGCCAAAGGATTCCGGATTTTCGGAGTCGTCACCGGTCCCGCCGGGGAAGGACTGTCCGGTGTCAGTGTCTATGTGCTGAATGCCGGTCAAAACCCGGTTGCGTCCGTAGAAACAGATGCTCAGGGCCGTTATCAGATGACGGGTTTATCAGGCGGACAATATTATATTCAGGCCAGCAAAGCCGGTATGGGGACGGTTTTCAATGGAAATGTACGCGAACTGGCCCTGACCGAGCCTCTGGCACTCGTTTCGGGTGATATGGAAGTCAATCTGATCCTGGGCGATATTTCAGACGTGTCCCAAAAATCGTCCGTTCTTCCGGAATCTGTGATTCTGGAAGGCAATTTTCCCAATCCGTTCAATCCGTGGACTGAAATTCGTTTTACGCTGCCGGAAGCCATGCCTGTAACCCTGTGCATTTACAATGCCACTGGACAGGAGGTGGCCAGGCTCATGGATGGTCCCATGCCGGCCGGTGAACACCGTATCACATGGCATGCCGGCGGAAAATCCGGTATCCTTGCGGTCAGTGGTATTTATTTCTGCCGCCTTCAGGCGGGCAGCGAGGTACAAACAAGGAAGATGGCATTGATCCGGTAACATATCAGCAGGCAGCAATCAGCAGCAGAAGCGGAAAGCCTGACCGGCCTGAAGAACCGGGCAGGCTTTTTATTCAGAAGACAATGGAGGCGAATTCATGAAATCCGCAAAAGGCAGGATGAGCGCGTTTTAACAAGCCGGCACAGGTGTGCCTTTTCGCCCGGGCCGCACCACCACTTCCGGTGGTGGTTTTTTGCTGTCATTCGGATCCTTGATCCGGTTGAATTCCTTTCTCACCAGGCAGTTTTGCCAGTGTAACGGCTGCTCCGGCCGTGAGTTTTTTGCATATTATTTTATCAATTTGCTCACCCATATCATCCGGAAGAATCCGACATTTTTTTGCTCCGTATTGCCGGAGTAACTGCTCTCTGAATTGACCGGCATCCCTGTTTGAACAGCCGGATCAGGTATGGCGCCTTCTCTCAATATCACTGAAATCATGACCGGATATTGTGTTGGGTCTGAATTTTTGTGATATAATAAGCCGGTTTGCCGGCCGTGAGCGGTTTTGGGATGTATCGGAACGGGTTCCCGGGCATGCGGTTGTGCTATTGACAAATTCGTCCGGATGTCTTATATTGATAATGAAAATCATTATCAACAGGAATGTGAATCATGAATACACCGGACTGGCAGCACCTGTTTCGTGATGCCGGTTTTCGGATGACATATCCGAGAGAACTGGTTATTGGTATTCTGAAAGAAACAGATAAACATCTCAGTGCCGAAGATGTCTACGTGCAGGCCCTGAAAACCAATCCATCGATTGGATTGACCACTGTTTACCGGACACTGGATTTACTGACTCACATTGGTGTGGCGCAGAAATTCGATTTTGGTGACGGCAAGGCGCGGTTCGAGCTGATTAACAATGCCCTGAAAACGGATCATCATCATCATCTGATCTGCATGAAGTGCAAGACGATTATTGATTATACGGATTTTGTGCAGGAAGAGCTTGAACTCATGAAAAAAACGGAAAAAGCACTGTCAAGGAAGTATCATTTTAAAATTATGCAGCATACCATCCACTTCTATGGATTGTGTGAGGCATGCCGGAAAAGCAGTTAAGTCTTTTTCTGTGAATGAAAATATCCATAACAAATTACAGGAGCAAGAGATGAAAGTGGCCATTTCCACTGAAGGTAAAAATGTATCCGCCCATTTCGGTCGGTGTCCTGTCTTTACGATTCTCGATATCGAAGAAGGGAAAATTGTGAAGGCGGAGAAGATAGAAAATCCGGGACATCATCCCGGATATTTACCCCAGTTTTTCCATGAAATGGGAGTGAATTGCATTGTGGCCGGTGGTATGGGCGGGCGCGCCTCTGAATTGTTCAGTCAGTACGGTATTCAACCGATTGTCGGCATCACAGGAACAGTGGAAAAAGTGATTGACGGATTGCTGAATGGTTCTTTGGAAAGCGGGGAATCCCTCTGCCAGCCGGGCGGGGGCAAAGGGTACGGGATAGACAAGACCGAATGCGATCACGATGACAGCATTCATGAATCGTGAAGGAGGACAGAAATGAAAATATGTGTGACGGCAATCAATAACACACTCGAGTCACAGGTGGATCCCAGATTTGGCCGTTGTAACTATTTCATGCTGATCGATACGGATACCATGGCATTTGAACCGGTCAGCAACAACACGCAGGCCGCAGGCGGCGCAGGTATTCAGGCTGCCACCCTGATGTCGGAAAAAGGAGTCGTGGCGGTACTGACCGGCAATACGGGCCCCAATGCCCATCAGACGCTGCAGGCTGCCGGTATCGCGATTTATACGGCGGTTTCCGGATCTGTTTCGGAGGCAGTGGAAAAATTTAAAAAGGGGATGTTGAAAACCACGGACCGGCCGACTGTGGACAGTCACTTTGGTTTAAAGGGAGACGGTTGATTTGTCCGGACAGGACCGCACCAGGGAGTCAGGAGAAAAGAGTGAAGGCATGTCCGGAACAGGAAAACAGTGGGTCTGTCCCCAATGCGGGATTCGGGTGGTTCCTCAACAGAATGTGTCCTGCCCGGAGTTGGTCTGTCCCGGCTGCAGTACTTCCATGATCTGTGAATGATTTTCTGAAAAAACGGACTGGTTTCAGATCACAACGAGAACCGGGTATTGTTTTATGGCACGCATTGCACCGTTTGAAAAATATACAGACCGGTATGATGCATGGTTCGTGATGCATCAGGCGGCCTATCTCTCCGAACTGGAGGCGGTACGTCAGATGCTGCCGCAGCATGGAACAGGTATCGAGATCGGCGCGGGAACGGGCCGCTTTGCTGCCCCTCTGGAAATTTCCTTCGGCATCGAGCCATGCACAGCGATGAGCAAAACCGCTGTGCAAAGAGGTGTCCGCATCATTTCGGGTGTTGGAGAATATCTGCCCGTTCGTTCCGGTATTTTTCATTATGCCCTGATGGTGACAACCGTCTGTTTTCTGGATAATATCCCGCAGGCTTTCGGAGAAATGAACCGGATTCTGCATCCGGGGGGAAGCGTGCTGATTGGTTTTGTGGACAGGGAAAGTGTTCTTGGTGCGATGTATGAGTCCGAAAAACAGAAAAGCCGGTTCTACGGAGACGCCCGGTTCTATTCGGTCGGAGAAATCACACAGTATCTCGAAACCGCAGGATTCTCCCGGTTTCAATACAGGCAGACGCTGTTCAGCCCGCTGGAAAAAATCAGAAAGGCCGAACCGGTAAAACCGGGATTTGGTGAAGGATCCTTTGTTGCTGTCAGTGCGGTCAAACGACGGATATGATTATATGAAAGATCCGGTTTCGGATGATGGCTTGTATTGAAAGCGGGCAGAATGGAAGACCGGGAGAGTGAATAAACGAAACCCGGAATATGAGTGCACCGGCAGACAGTGAATCATGGTATGACAGAATGAAAACCTATGTGGATTGTATCCCCTGCTTTTTTAAACAGGCACTGGAAGCTGCCCGGATCGCCGGTGCGGATGAATATATGCAGCGTGAAATCATGAACGATGTGGCCAGAACGATACCGTCTTTCTCCATGGATGCATCCCCCCCGGTCATGGCAAGAACGATTTACAGCCTGGTGCGGGAGCGTACACAAATCGAAGATCCATATCTGGATATTAAAAATAAAAGCAATCACATGGCGCTGGGTTTGGCCGAACAGATCAGAAAAAAGCTCGATGCCAGTGCGGACCGTCTCCTGACAGCTGTGGAGCTGGCCATTGCCGGCAATATCATCGATTTTGGTGCCAAAAACCGGCTGAATGTCCATGAAGAGCTGGAAAAACTGATGGCGAGAGAAGAGCAGACACTGCACGGGGAGGCGGCACAATTTTTTCAGTATGAAGTATTTCAAAATGTGCTGCAGCATTCAAAAACAATCCTCTATCTGGCTGATAATGCCGGCGAGGTTTTTTTTGACCGGGTGCTTCTGGAGGAAATTAAACGGATAGATGCGGGGAAAGAAATCCTCTATGCGGTGAAAGAAAAACCGGCGATTAATGATGCCATGACAAAGGACGCCGTGGACTGCGGAGTGAACCGTGTGGCGCGGATCATTTCTTCAGGTTCCGATGCACCTGGAACACTGCTTTCCGGATGCCCGGCGTCGTTTCGTTCTGTTTTCGAGCAGGCGGATATGGTCATCAGCAAAGGACAGGGCAATTATGAAACCCTTTCGGGAACAGGACGACGGATTTTTTTCCTGCTCCTGGCCAAATGTCCGGTAATCGCCGATAATATCGGATGCCGAATCGGAGATGTGCTGCTGGTTACAGAGAACGGGAGACAGACATGATTAAAATCGGTATTATTATTTGCGGCCGTTATCAGTCGTGCGGCGGCGGCAAGTGTTTTCGTGCCCTGAAGGAGCGGGTGGGGGGATTTGCCAGATACACGAAAGAGGAAGAAGTGGAAATTGTTGGATATTCAACATGCGGCGGCTGTCCCGGCGGCAATATTGAATACGTGCCCAAAGAGATGAAGATGAACGGCGCGCAAGTGATTCACCTGGCCACGGGCATGGTTGTGGGGTATCCGCCCTGTCCTCGAATCCGGCAATTCAAAGAGTTTATTGAGTCCTATTACAAGATGACGGTGGTGATCGGTTCGCATCCCATTCCGCTCAAATATATGGAAATGCATGAAATACTCACCTTCTGGGACAAGATGAACATGCAGGATCTGGCAGGCGATCTCATGAATGAGAGTGAAAAAGTGATGGAAGCGTATAACTGAAAGATCTTTGCCGGAGAATCCGGTCAATCATCAACCAGTCTGGTCATGATCTGCGGCCTGTAAGGAGACGGCGGATGCATGCTTTAATCATTTGTGACAATGTGACCGATTCTGATATTCTGGAATGCGGTTGGGGCTTTTCGTGTCTTCTGGATCATCACATTCTTTTTGATACCGGTGCATCGGCCGACATGCTTTTTCACAACATGGAAAAGCTTCAGGTCGACGTGGACGGCATTGATACGGTGGTCATATCGCATGATCACTGGGACCATACCGGCGGATTGTGGCAAATACTGAAACGACGGCAGGGTATCAAAGTGGCAGCCTGTCCGGGATTCAGCCGTGAATTCAAGGAAACGGTGGTTGCCATGAAGGGTGTGTTGTCCGAGGCCGGCGAATTCCGGAAAATGGATTCCCGGTTTGCGGTGACAGGTGAGATCGGCGGACAATACAAGGGAGAATATATGCCTGAACAGGCGCTTCTTGCCGTTTCCGGAAAAGGGCTGGTCATCATAACCGGATGTTCCCATCCCGGGATAGTAAACATGGTGAAAGCCGCGAAGGCGGCCATGCCGGGGCTGCCCGTGACCATGGTCATGGGGGGATTTCACCTGATGGATCACGATTCCCTGGCGATACGGTCTCTCGCAGACACCTTCAAAACTCTGGGTGTCGAACAGGTGGGGCCTGCCCACTGTACGGGCAAACTGGCCCAGGACATTTTTCAGGATACCTACGGGGATCAGTACGTCACGATGGGAGCCGGCAGGGAACTGCAGTTGTAAGGATGGAGGTGCTGACACGGTTTCATGCAGGTGAATAATGAGATGGAATTTTCCAGAATTGACAAGGCCAGAAAACGGCTGGGTCTTCCCGAAGAAGCAACGCTGGAAGAGATCAAGACAGCATACCGGAAACTGAGTGTGGCGTGTCATCCGGACCGGTGCCCGGCGCAGGATATAAAAAAATGTGAAAAGGCGTTCAGGGAGATTACCGAAGCAAGAAACGTGCTGCTGGAATATTGTGCCGGATACCGGTTTTCATTCAGGAAGGAAAATGTCGAAACGATTCATACGAAAAGCAGCTACGACACGGAACATATGCGACGATTCTATGATGAATGGATGAGCGACAAACCGGATACTGTATAGACAAGACGTTTGGGGATTTGTGCCGTTCGCGGCCTGAATACAGCACTTCAATGATATCCATATCAGAATTCCGGGGTGATGCATCCGGCATATCAGATTCCATGGTCTGCAGGAACAGTCCGGCCGAATCATGTGCTGCATGCGGGCCGGTATAAAAAAGCGGCAGCTGATGAGTACGCCTGCGTATGATTTTTGCGCATTCAGATTCCCAATCACATGCAGTCCGATTCCGGACCGGCCTTTTTTAGCATGATCCGGGCATCCAGCAGCAGGCCGATCGCCGAGACTGTAAATTCCTCCAAATGGTAATAATCGCGGCCGGTTTCTTCTGAATACATACCATTGAGGTATCCAGGACCGGCGGATAAGGAGGCGAATACGGGATCGTGCTTGTGGACAATGCCGTAAAGCAGACCGATTTCAAAATGCCCTCCTGTATAATCTCCAATCGTTAAATACGAGCCTGTATACCGGCATGGTGCAATGCCTGTGAAATGACAGATCGATGCTGTGTGCAAAACAATCCGTATGTATTGATAATGCCGCCGCCTGCCAGAAAGATCATATTGTATTGTTCCGCTGTCACAGCCTGACCGGAAAGGACGGCGGACAGCATGAGCGATATGATGACTGTAACTATCCGGATTACCGGGTTATTCCTGTTTCTCTGGCAGGATTCCATTTGATTACGCCTTTTTTAAGAATACGGAAAGGTCAATGAATTCAGGGATTGTTGTGTATCAGCTCTTTCATGGTCAGAAAGTGCATTCCGTTATCCTGCACGAATCGACAGATGCGTTCCAGCGTTTCGTATGTGGTGGCATAATCGAGCGTGCCCGCGGACCGTGCAATCGAATGCCCGAAAAAAACGGCAATTTTGTCATGGTCTTTCGCATATTGCAGGATACTGAGGATATATTCCGGTTTGTTGCCGGAAACGGCATCCAGACCCATTCCGAAAACGAGTCTGGAGCCGTTTGCATAGTAGTCCCGTTTTTGTTGAATGCGTCTTTTGTATGTAATCCCCCTGAGCATATCAAAATACGCCAGCAATACCCTGTCCAGCCTTTTGTTTCGGGCACCTTCCGGATAGGCAAAGGAAACCGGATGAAATCCGTTTTCTGACAGGGCTGCCAGGGAAGGCAGAATTTCCACTGCCAGATATGCGTCCACGGATTGAGAATCGATAAAGGCCACAGCGTTGTGATGATTTTCACTGTGAAATCCGATTTCATGTCCCCGGGACTGCAGGGAATCAAGCCTGCGGATTGCCTCTGTATTCAGGGATTTGAAATGGCAGACGAAGAATGTGGCTTTCCAGTTGTATTTCTTCAGAATGCGATCGGCCTCGATCCATTCCGATACAAAGTCGTCATCAAAAGTCAGTACAATACCGCCGCCTTCGATTCTCCGGAGTGCGGCTTTTTCGGTATGGCGGCAGTGAAAGATCAGAAGAGATGCGGCCAGGAGTATGGGTACAGCGGCCGGGAGAATTTTCAGTATATTCGGTCTCACCTTGCGATGCCTGCAGAATACAAGACTGTTTTTTCATGATCCGCGGAATCTGTTATCGGGTACACGACCGGGATCCGCTTCATGTTGATTTCTCCACAGATATTGAAAATTGAAAGGCCGGATCTGCCTGTCAGTACGTTCTTTGACCGAATATGCCGGTGCCGATGCGAATGAGATTGGCGCCTTCTTCAATGGCGATTCGGTATGAATCAGACATGCCCATGGAAAGAAGATTCATGGATACATTTGGAATATTCAGTGCGGCAATACGTTCGAAACACCGGCGGGTTTCACGGAAAAACGGCCGGACGGTTTCCGGATCGACACCATACGGTCCCATGGTCATCAGTCCCTGCAGCCGGATGTTTTTCAGCACCGCGATTTCCCGGGCCAGCGTTTCGGCATTTTCCGGGAAAACGCCGCCTTTTTGCGCTTCCCGCGCACTGTTGATTTCAATCAGTACCGGCATGATCTTCCCTGCATCACCGCATCGTTTGTCAATTTCCCGGGCCAGCCTGTCCGAATCCACGGTTTCAATCATATCAAAAACTTCCACAGCCTTTTTGACCTTGTTGCGCTGAAGATGGCCGATCAAATGGCATGTGATCCGGTCACCAAACGCCTCCCGCAGGGCGATGGCTTCCTGGACATAATTTTCACCGATGGCAGTGATGCCGGCAGCCACAGCTTCCCGCACCTCTTCCACGGACCGCGTTTTGGCAGCGGCCACGAGCAGAATATGAGGCGGCAGTTCGGACAACAATTTTTGAACCCGGGATGTGACGGTATTTTCAGGCATGTCATAAAATAACAAAAAAGCAATGTGAATGTCAATGTTCTGCGTGATGAATATTATTTCAGAGGATGGAATGATCAGTGATAAAATAGCGGGCGGCAGTGAATGGCACAGCGGATGGTTCCGGGTTTCTCTGCCGGGGATGCCCTGAAATGGTTCTCTTTGCCGGCTATTAAGCACTTGATTTCTTTGCATGGAAAGAGTATATTCCCAGAAGTGAACGGAAAAGAGATGCCATGACAGATATTGAAAAATTCCGATCGTATCGCGAGCGGATGAACAAAAAAATACTGGACAGCGGGAATATCGATCTCCAGCGTTTTTTTGCCCTTGATTCAGCGGTATACCGGAAGGGTGCTCTGGATGAAAAATCCAAAGAGCTGATGGGACTGGTCGCATCGTCCGTGCTGAGATGCAATGATTGTATCCTGTATCACCTTGAGCGCTGCGTCAAAACGGGTGTCACGGATGCTGAAATGCAGGAAGCCCTTTCCGTGGCACTTGTCGTGGGCGGATCTGTCTGCATCCCTCATTTGCGAGTTGCGTTTGATGCGTGGGACCGGTTGCGTTCCGAGACCAGCAAGCATGGATCTGAGAAGTAAACTCGAAAAATTTCATCAGGACCTGATACCGCAGGCGACCCGGAGGCCTGAAATCACGGGTCAGGATATCCATCATTATATTGATGGTGAAGAGGTGGTCAATCAGCAGGGCCGCTTTTTTTATGCAAGAACCCTGTACCCGGGGACACACCTGCACGGAGAATACCCTCTCAATCTCATTCAAAAATCGACCAATGATATTTTTGCACAAATGGGAAAAAATGCTCTGCTGAAGGATGCGGATATCCGGAAGGCCCTCTTTCTGGACACGGAAACAACGGGGCTTGCCGGCGGTGTCGGAACGGTTCCCTTTATGATTGGACTGGGCCGGTTTACCGGAGACGGATTTCTTGTGGAACAGATGTTCATGCGGGATTACAGGGAAGAAGCAGCCGTGCTTGCGGAGTTCAGAAAGAGACTGGATCATGCGGGGATGCTGATCAGCTACAACGGCAGGGCCTATGACATGAATGTTCTGGCCTCCCGGATGACGCTTGCGCGAATGCCGCTTTCCGGTACGGATCTGCCGCATCTGGATTTGCTCCACACGGCACGCCGCCTCTGGCGCCGGCGCATCGGGGACTGCAGCCTGTCCAACATTGAACAGCAGATACTTGGATTCCGGCGCGAAAATGATGTCCCCGGTTTCCTGATTCCGGGCCTCTATTTTGAGTACATACGAACCGGGGCGGCACGGGAACTGGCTCCGGTTTTTATGCACAACCGGTTTGACATTGTGTCACTGGCCGTTCTGGCCGGACTGGCCGGACACATTTACGAAACACCGCACGCGTATCTGCAGCATGCCGGGGACTGGATCAGCCTGGGAAGGGCTTTTGAGAATCTGGGAATGGTCGAAGAAGCGGCTGATTGCTATCAGTCCGCCATGGAGGCGCACAGTGACGAAGATGAGCTGGAAGATGCCTTGCGGTGCATGGGATTCATGCTGAAACGCGCCGGCAAACCCGACAAGGCGGAAGCGGTCTGGCAGCGCCTTGTCAGGCAGATGCCCCACCGGTTGTATGCCTATGAAGAACTGGCAAAATATTATGAACACCAGACCAGGAATCTGGACCGTGCGCGGGATATCGTGAAGCAGGCCCTGTCCCGTATCGGGATACTGGAATCTCTTTATAATCAGAGTCTCTTTTCGGCAGATCGGGATGATCTGGAATACCGGCTCAGGCGGCTGCTCAGAAAAATGAGAACCCGATGAGAGATCTTCAGATCATCCGGAGGGGCCGGGATGTTCATCCATTCCTGACCAGCCGGCACAGGCGAAACGTTTTTTTCAGCCTCTCCCCTGTGCAGGGATTCCGATAGCCGCTACCTGCGATGGTGGATGTTTGCCCGGAGAAAGGAAATGACTATGCAATGGAAAAGCATGCTGATTGTATTTGGAACGATTTTTCTTGCGGAGCTTGGGGATAAAACACAACTGGCGATTTTCTGTCTGTCCACTGTCCGGAAATCCAAACCGGCTGTTTTTATCGGGGCCTGTCTGGCCCTGATACTGACATCCGCACTGGCAGTATTGGCTGGTACGTTTATCAGCAAACACGTGACGGAGCTGAAATATGTCCATCGTGCCGCAGGTGTGCTTTTTATCATTGTGGGTGTGCTGATGCTGACAGGCAGATTCTCAACATAATAACAGACATATGACATGGCGGTCAGTTCACGCCTGATAGCAAAAAAAGATCATTCAAAAAGGAATATCCAACATGCAGATTTCAGGATTACGCTATGGCCGGCAGATTTTAAAGCTCGTGGAATTTCCGGTGGCCGAGACGCTGGACGGGGGGGCGACCAAAGACGAGATTCAGCGTATGCTGGACAAATACCACAAGATTGTGGTCAAACCGGTTTTTTATGGAGGTGTCGGGAAAAAAGGCAAGGCAGGTCTTGTACGTGTTGTTGACAATATGGTTGATGCGATGAAGGCCAAGGAAGAGCTGTATTTTGCCACCCATGAGTACGGTACCAGAACAGTGCGGGCCAACGGGGTCACATTTGAGGAATTTGTTATATCGGACGATGAAATTTACTTCAGCATTACGGAATCCACCCGGCTTCGCAAATCCATTTTTACCATCACTCCATTTGGCGGTGTGGATGTGGAAGACCTGCCCCCGGAAAAGAAGCGGGAAGTATGGATCGATCCTTTTATCGGCATCAAATCATTCGACGTTACCAATATCCTGAGTGACATGGGCTGTCCGGAACATTATATATCACCTCTTGTTCAGAATCTGCCAAAATTATGGGCCCTTTACGACAATTACGGTTTGACCACCATCGAACTCAATCCAATCATGATGAAGCGGGAGGGCAACCGGTATATTCCGGTGGCCTGTGATCTCAAAGCCGCTTTTGATCAGGACAATCCGGCATGGCGGCGGCTGGGATTGTCGCCCACCATTTTTCAGGCTGAAGAAACGCCTTTTGAAGCGGAAATCAACCTGCTCAGAACCTATCAGGGGCAGAGCGATGTGCTGGAAACCAATGCCGGGGGAAATATGATTCCCTTTATGTTCGGTGGCGGTGCCAATTCGGCGGCCACAGAAGTTCTGGGAAGCCAGGCCATTTATTCTTCGGACTTCGGCGGCAATCCGCCTTATGAAAAAATGGTCGCAATCAGCCGCATTGTGTTCAGGCACTGGTATGAGCAGGCCGATATGCTGGTGATCATCGGTGGAAAAGCCAACAACACCGATATTTTTATCACTTTCAAGGCCATTTTCGATGCACTGAGAGATCATGTCATGGAATACGGAAAAAAGCCCCTCTATACAGTCATCGGGCGGGGCGGACCGAATTTGATCCGGGGTATGCTGTATGCCAAGGATATCCTGGATACACTGAAGCTTCCCTACAAGATATTCGGATACGATTCTTCCATGATTGAGGTGCTCGAATATGCAAAGCGTCTCAATGCCTGGTGGGCATCTGAAGGTGTGCAAAAATTTAAAAAACAGATACAGAACTGACCGCTTATTTAAAAAGCAGGAAGACAGGTATGAGACAATTAACGACCAAACCGTTTCCTTATTATGTCGGTATCTATTCGCTTGAAGAACTGGTAACCAGGGAATCACGTGTGTGCGTTATCAATATGCTGGGCAGTGAAAGCCGCAAAGTCACACCGGTATCGCATATATACAGCGGCGGTAATGTGGTGGCGGGTGTCCAGTACGGAAGGCGGGGTGAGCTGGAGACATCACGCGGTCACATTCCCGTATATCGCAGTGTCCGTGATGCCATGGATCAGGGAATCCATTTTGACACGGGAGTGATATATCTTCCCCCTGCGGCTGTCAGCCAGGCGGTCTGGGAGCTGGTGCGTTACAACAAGGATCTGAAACGTGTTGTAATCGTTACGGAAAAAGTACCCACCCGTGATTCCCGGAATATCCGTTTCATTTGCCAGGAAGCCGGGGTGGATGTGATCGGCGCCAACTGCCTGGGCGTGGCCAATGTCTGGGATCATGTCCGTGTGGGTGGCGCACTGGGGGGAGATCATCCCGAAGAGACGCTGAAAAAGGGGTCCATTGCCATTTTTTCAAATTCAGGCAATTTTACCACGACCATTGCAGAATATTTGCGAACGGCGGGGTTTGGTGTTTCCACGGCGATCAGCTCGGGCAAGGATGTCTATATTCATTTTGCACTTCCGGAATTTCTCTATGCGGCGCAGAATGATCCGCGAACCAAGGCAGTGGCCCTTTATGTGGAGCCGGGCGGATATTACGAAAAGCAAGCCCTTGAATGGATAAAAGAACGGCTTTTTGGATTCAACAAACCTGTCGTGGTTTGCGTTACCGGGCGCTGGAAAAAATCTCTGAGCCGTTCTTGCGGCCATGCCGGCGCTATGGCGGGAAGTGGAGATGATGCCGAATCCAAAGAAAAATGGTTTGACGACTACTTTGAGATGCCGGTCTTTGATCCCCGGAATCCCAAAGTCGGCAAGAAAGGTATTCGGGTAGGCAGTATTCAAAGTATCCCGGAAGCCATGATTCATGTATTTAAAAAGATCGATGAGAAACCCGATTTCAAGTCAACCGGTGATCTTTCACTGAAACTCTGGATCGGGGATACATTTTTCAAACTCCCGGAGTCGCTGGATTTGCCTGTGGTCAGAGCCATTTCGCCGTATGACCAGCAGATAGAGGAGATCAACAGGCAGCTTGGTGCCAATTTCCTGCGGCAAAATATGCGCAATAAATCGGGATCTTCCCGGATGAATCCCGAAACCTTTGTGGCGGAATTGCACAACAAACCGGTTCTGGATCTGGCCAAGGCTTCGTTTGAAGACAACGTTTATTTCGCACTCGGCAAGGTCATGCCGGATAAAAATGCCAGGCGTCTGATGAATCTGCTTCTTAATCTGTTTCTCGAGATTGATCCGGTTCAGGAGAAAATGCTGGATATGGCATGGTCTAACGGGTGCACACCCAATGCAACCCTTGCTTCACAGGTGACATTGATCGGGGAGCCGGACCTTTTCCGTAAAGTACGGACCATAAGCCATGATTTCATTGATCTGGTTCGGGAGTATCAAATTACAGGCGGTCAGGCTCAGCTGCCCAAAGCCATGGAAAAGAAACTGAAGCAGGACTGGATTGTCACTGAACCGGCAGGAACGGCGGCACCGGAAGTGCTGCGAAGTGAAATCATGAAGCAGGCGGGCCGGTATTCTGCCATGCAGCTCTGCGCCGGTATTCTGAACATGGCGGATATGGAAAAGACATTCGTCCGTGACGAGTATGAGATGTGTCTGTCGGCTGTTCTGGTTTCCATATTCTGGATACAACTTCTGGAAAAACGAATATCACGGGCCATGATTGAGGACGCACTGGCCTATATTTTTACCATTTCGCAAATTGCCGCGTATTCCGTCATCGGTCGGGAGAAGAGCAAATACTGGAAGGAACTGTTGAGCCGGAAACAGGCGAACCTGCACGTCAGTTTTACAGAAAATATTTTTAAACTCCTGTTTAGCCGCAAGCCCGATCATATTGAAATCACAGAATTCAAATATCTGCTGGGATTGACAATTACCAATGGTCCGGGAACCATATCCGCCAAAGGGGCCAAGGAGTCCGTCAGTGCCAGAAATGCCATTTCCATGGCGTTTGCCGGATTTTTAAGCAATACCGGACTGGCGCACGGTGGCAATGGATTTGAAGCTGTGGATTTTCTCCTGGAACAATTTCAAAAGTCCGGAATCCCGGATCCTGGCGACAGGGAACATGGCGTGGATCTGGAAGCCATGGCCAGGGAAACGGCCAAAACCTATGCCAGATACAAACAGACGAAGAAAGAGATGGGCCGGCTGGATTATAAACGGATACCATGCATCGGACACCCTGTTTTCAAGGGGAATGCCATCAATATTGATCCCAGGGAAGATTTTGTGAGAAAAGAGCTGGAATCCCGGAATATATACAATATTTTCCTGGATTATTACCATTATCTGGTACAACAGCTTCATTATGAGGGGGCCACCGGCAACATCTTCTGCGTTAATGTGGATGCGGTCCTGGCCGTGATTACACTCAAACTGATCTGGAAAGACCTGCATTCCGGAAGGATGACAAAGAAGGAGGCCCGGGATCTCGTGTTCATCCTCTTTTTACTGGGACGCAGTATCGGTGTGGCCGCAGAAATCATGGATCACCGTGACCGTGGTCTGGATATGGACTGCCGAACCCCTCAGAGTGAGGTCGGTTACGTTATATAACGAAACACAACAGAGCGGCAATGGCAGGATTGATCAATAAACACCCGGGAAAGCATTATGGACTTTCCGTTTCGCTGATCGCTGTCATGAGCGGTGTGCTCTCTCTTGTCGGCCTTTCCCCGGTTTTTCCCCTGAACCATCTGACCGAGCCTTATCTGATGGATGCCAGAACCGACGGCATCACCATTGCGTGGTTTACCGATGTCCTGCCCGACACTGTATATGCTTTGTATGGTGTGTCACCGCAGCCGGGATTTGCGGAGGAAGGCGTCTCATTTCCCCTTGATTCCCTGAATTACGGAACCGCTGATTACCGGTCGCGCATCTACCGGGTTCAATACCACAATATGGTGACCATTCGCGGACTGCAGCCGCATACGGAATATCACTACCGTGTGGTCAGCGTCCGGGACAGTATACGGCGGACCGGTCCTGTTTACCGGTTCCGGACAGCGGCGATCCCAGGTGAAGCCTTTGCCTTTCTGGTGATGAGCGATGCCCAGTTCAGACCGGAAAGCGCCGCCACACTTCGACAGGCCGGGAGCCGGCATGCGGATTTATGTATCTGGCCGGGTGATCTGATAAACAATGCGGATGTCTGGTCCCAGTGGGGTAATTGCCCCGGGGGATGCCCGGGGGATCTGCCCGAAGATTCCCTGCGTTTCTGGAACATGATGCAGCAAACCAGCTCTTCTCCCTGGATAGCAAAAGAGGATATCCGGCTCGCCCAGTATGTTCCCCTGTATCCGGCTCCGGGCAATCATGAATGGGATGATCAAAGCAATATGGATGATCTGCAGAACGGCATTGCCGATGATGATCTGTGTACGTATATACAAATGTTCCGGCCCCTGTATCCGGATCAGGAAACAGAACCAGGGGGACGGCACTGGTATTCTTTTGATTATGGCGATGTGCATTTTGTGTCCCTGTCCGTTTCACGCTGGTGGCAAAAACTTGAAGACAACAGTGGCGACACAACCGGGTATCGTGATATTCGTCCCGGCCGGTATATCTGGGATCCGGTCCATGCCGGCAGCCCCCAGTATGAATGGCTCAAGAATGATCTGGCGTCCACGGCCCGAAAATATATTGTCGTGTTTCACCATCATTCCGTCTTTGGGACGGGTATCAATATCTGGCCGCCTTTCGGACCCGTCTCATCGGGATATGATCCCGACCTGATTCATCAGGATCTGGTTCCCCTTTACGAAAAACACCGCGTCAGTCTGGTACTCACGGGTCATGATCACCTTCTGGAACACTTTGAGGTGAACGGTATTCATTATTGTCAGGCATCGGCTCTGGGCAATACGTACGGCATACACATTCATGATGAACCTCACCGCCGGCAGGCCCTGTTTTCATCGGATTCTGTACGGGGGTTTCTGCTGGCCGGTGTTGAAGGGGATACCATGCATTGCCGGTTTATTCAGGGAGGGTATGAAATGCCCGGTGCCGGCAGTGTGCTTCACAAATTTTACATCCTGTCCCGCAGTGCCGGGACTGCGGCAGGGAAGACGGCAGATTTTTTGATAAATGCCGCAGGACTGAGTCTGTATCCGAATCCGGCCAACGGATCGGTGCAGTTCAGGATCCGTCTGCCTGAAAGCACACAAATCAACCTGAGTGTATTCGATATGCTGGGCCGCGAAGTGGACTGCGTATTTTCAGGACGACTGGAAGCCGGTGAACATGGCATGAAATGGCAGCCCTTTCATCTGCCCGGCGGCATTTATCTTTGCAGACTGCGGGCGGGGCGCAAGCATATTGTAAGGCGTTTTGTGCTCTTGAATTGATGTTTTGGCCGGAAAAACGGGAATAATCTGGTTCCGTTCCATTTGTCGGTCCAGAAAAATTTTGCATTTCTGATGATTTGGGTGTACATTTTATCATATTTTCAACGATTTAGGTATCCCATGCATAAAAAAGCCGCATTTTGTCTGATGACGCTTTTCTTTTGCTGTGCGAAGGAAGGCATGCCTCCAGGAGGTCCGGAAGACAGAACACCGCCCGCCGTGATACATACCGTTCCCCGCGCAGGGGCTCTCAATGTGCCTCCCGGTGACAGGGCTGTCATTGAATTCAGTGAGCCGGTGCGGAGCCGCAGCATGTCCGACGCACTGTATATCTCCCCTTATCCGGGTGAAGTCAGACTGAAATGGCGGAGTAAACGACTGATGATTCAATTTCCCGAACCTTTTCAGGCCGGCCAGACCTATGTCATCACACTGGGGACCGGAATCAGCGATTACCGGAACAACAGCATGGATTCGACGTTTACACTCGCGTTTTCAACAGGTGACCGGCTGGATGTGGGTAAAATATCGGGACGGTATGTATCCGACGGAGATGCCAGGGGCGTTGATGTATGGGCATATCATCTCCGGACGGGACTTGTTCCCGATCCTGCTTCGCGTCCGCCACATTATATTGTTCAGTGCAGCGAAGACGGCCGGTTTCGTTTTTCACATCTGGCCGGGGGACGGTACCGCTTGTTTGTTGTGAAAGACCGCCTCAAGGACCGGCTTTATACACCCATGGAAGATGAAATCGGAGTGGGATACCGGGATGCATATGTTTCAAAAGAGACCGGCTGGATGGACAGCGGTCTCTTTTTCCGTTCACACCGCGAGGACACACTGGGCCCTGCCCTGGTGCAGTCCCGGGCCCTGGACAGGCGGCATGTCGCCATGCAGTTCAGCGAATCTGTCCGTCCCGGTCCGGGCGGTCTGATAAAGGATTTTCAACTGACGGAGACGCTGTCCGGTGATACGGTTCCTGCAGCACTGGTCTATGTGGATCCCGCCAATCCGCGTCTGGTTCATCTCTATACGGACCAGGATCTTTCAAAACAAAATTACCGCGTTTTCGTACATCATATTGAGGACGATGCATCCAATCCGGTGGATACGGCCCGCAATTCATTTGAATTCCCGGGTGCGGAAGCGGCGGATACCACGGCTCCCGTATTGATGGCTGTATCGCCAGCGCCGGGCAGCCGCCTGGTACCGCTCGATCCGGAAATACGTCTTGTATTCAGGGAAGCCATGGATTCGACCGGTTTTGCCGGCGGTTTTTCCCTTGCAGATACAATGCAGCACGATGTCCCGGGAAAACTGAAATGGATCAGTCCGGCGGAGATGGCATTCATCCCCGGTCAGGAACTTGAGAGCCTGACTGTATACCGGGTTTTTCTGAACGGTGCGCAGATAACCGATCTTGCCGGCAATGCCGCGGCCGATACGGTGATTCAGTTCAGAACGATCAATGCGGACACACTGTCGGAAATATCGGGCATGATAGACGATCCCAGTCCTTCAGGAACTGGGCCTTTTGTGGTGACCGCTGTCCGGATCGGTGAACAAACGGCCGGACGGGATGTCGTTCTGCGCGATCCCGGCAGGTTCCTGTTCACAGAACTTCTTCCGGGCGATTATGTGCTGGAAGCGTACCGTGATGAAGATCATGACAGCCGGTATTCTTTCGGGGTGCCTTTTCCATTCAGACCGGCGGAGCGTTTCACCGTTTATCAGGATACGATTCACCTGAGGGCGAGATGGCCCAATGAGGGCAATGACTTTCAGCTGCCGTTATCTTCCAGAATCCATATGCAGTGATCACAGGCATCCGGTCTCCCCGTGTTGTCTTTACACCGTGGAAGGGAAACAAGCATTATTGATGACAGGATCGGAAATATCATGAAACGTACTTTTTCAAAGCAGGATATTCTGTTCAGTATACTGGCCGCAGCGGGATTCATTCTGTTTCTCGTTTTGTTTCCGGGCACATTTCCGGAGGCATCGTTCCATATGCAAAGAGACCGGAATGAAATCATTGAAACAGCGCGTACCCATGCGCTGCTGTGGGGATTTGATGTCAGTGAATACAAAACGCGGGCTTCCATCGTTTATGATGCGGACCAGCTTTATTATCTGCAGAAAAAACTGGGTCATGAAGCGGCCTACGCCGTTATGAGGGATTCCATTCCCGTTTTTTCCTGGCAGGTACAATGGAAAGCCCGCGGCAAGGGTGACTGGGGTGCCCGAAAAGGGGACCAGGCAGAATCCGGACTGACCGGGACGGACGGGGAAATCCGGATGAACCTGGATTTTTCCGGAAATCCCATCGGATTTAAATGGTCACCCGAAGACAGAAAGGGAGACGGTCAGGACACGGATTCGGTGTTTACCTGGAATCATGAGCGGTCCACCGCCATGGCATTCTTTTATCAGCTCTTCGGCCAGGACACATCCGGATGGTCACTCGCCGATACATCTGAAAAATCCTCCCGGATTGGGCGGGTCCGTGAATTCCGCTGGATCCGGTCTCATGCTGTGTCCGGTGAAAACATGGCTTTGAAGATCGAAATCGTCAACGGCAGGCTCCTTTCTTTTCAGAGAACTTATGAGATTCCCGAAGCATTTCAGGCGCCGGATCGGAACCGTGACGTTTTCGGCATGCTTTCGTTTGTCTTTGTCTATCTGACATTTATTATTATCGGAATTGTTACATTTGTGAAACGGATCAGGGCCGATCTTCTTGATTTGAAAAGCGGTCTGATTCCCGGGATCATCGTGTTGTTCGCATGGACCATCGTTTTCTGGACCCAGAGTATCAATGAGCCGTTTTGGGAAATGCTTTTCGGATTCATTCTGACAACCCCGTTTCTGGGCGGTGGTTTATGGGCCATGTTTGTACTGGGCGAGTCATATACACGGGAAGTCTGGGCGGAAAAACTGGCCATTGTTGACCATCTTCGGAGGCGATGGTTTTTCCCCGCACTGGGTGCGTCTCTGATTCGGGGCATATTGCTGGTTTTTATTGGCCTGGGTGTATTAAGTCTGATTTCCTTTCTGAGTATGCGTATTCCGGGCGCTTATTTTTCATATGACAGTGAAAGTCTGGATATGTGGGCTTCTCCTCTTCCCGGATTGTCATCCCTGGGATTTACCACCATGTATGCATTCTATACTGTGGCCACCTTCATTCTTTTCTTTATCTCTTTTCTAAAGCGTACGATCAGGCGGAAATGGCTTTTTGCACTCATATTACTGGTTATATGGATGTTTATCGGATGTCCGCTGCCGAAACTGATGCCCATTTCCATTCGCCTGATTGTGAATGCGCTGACCGGACTGATGCTTGTGATTTTCTTCTATCGTACGGATTTTATCAGTGTTCTTGTTGGTGCATTCGGAATCCCGATTGTGTACGATGCGTTTACACTGCTGCAAACCGGCGCTGAATTTTATCAGTGGAACGGCCTGATACTGCTGGCTGTTCCGGTACTTATTATAATCTGGGCCGGTATCTGCCACCGCAGTCCCGCCATAGCCGTTGAAACAGCGACGTATGTACCCGATTACCTGAAGCGGATATATGAGAAGGAACGTATTCATCGGGAGCTTGAAATCGCCCGGAATATCCAGATGACATTTCTCCCGCGGGTCAGACCGCAGATAAAAGGTGTGGATGTCGCTTCGTATTGTGTGCCCGCCGAGGAGATCGGGGGTGATTATTATGATTTCATTGAGATTGATCCCCGGCGACTGGGCGTTGCAGTGGGGGATGTCTCGGGCAAGGGAATTCCGGCTGCATTTTATATGACATTGACGAAAGGATTTTTGCAGGCCCAGGCAAAGAGTCTCGATTCGCCCCGTGCTATTCTGATCAACATGAACGATCTTTTTTACCGAAATGCTGAAAGGAATATTTTTATCAGCATGATATATGGGGTAATCGATCTGACATCCCGTACCCTGACCTTTGCCAGAGCCGGGCATAATCCTGTCATGCTGCGCCGCAGCGGCGGCAAGGATGTGGAAGAACTGTGTCCGCCCGGTCTGGCACTGGGGCTGAAAAAAGGGGAACTCTTTGAGAAGACCATCGAGGAAAGAAAACTGGGCATTTCATCCGGAGATATTTTTCTGTTTTATACGGACGGTCTGAATGAAGCCCGTAACCGGTTAAAGGAAACTTTTGATGAAGAGCGGATTAAAAACCTGATACAGCGATATGCAACTCTTTCCGCCGAAGACATGCTGAATGCGATCCGCCGTGAAGTGCAGTTGTTTACGCAGGATGCACCGCAGCATGATGATATGACAGCCGTACTGATAAAAATACTGTGAATGCATGCACCGTACTTTTCAGACATTGACAGCCTGGATACTCCCTGTCCTGATCTTTTTCCTGGCTTATGCCGTGGATGTCCGGCTTGTGGATGTGACCGGCGGTGAGTCCAATAAGTTCATGATTCGTGAGCTGACGGTGGCAGCGGGCCTGATTCTGATGATATGGAGCAGCAGAAGATCTCCATGTCTCGTACAGTCAGGCCTGGTGCAGAAACTCAGGCTTTTCGGAGTGCTGACGTTTCCTTTTCTGATTTTGGAAATGGCATTTAGCGGTGACTATTTCGGCATCCGGCCGCCTGTGAATATTTTACCCGGAGAAACCGGTCAGGCCCACTTTGCGGTACTTTTTGCGCTTACAGGCACCATCATGGCCGTGTGGATCTTCCATATTATCCGGTCTCTGATTTTTATTCAGCAGAGCAGAACAACACGGGGCAATTACCGGTTTATGGCGATTTTTTTGATTCTGTATATCATCAGCCGCCTTCCCGCGGACGGGAATGCGCCGATTCTCTTTCTGCCTTCGAGGATGGATACCAGCATGGTTCCGGTTGATATCATCATTCTGGCGCTCTTTCTCTTTTCTGTATTTATCAACGGATTCCGGTGCAAATGGATGCATTACCTGAACCATCAGCAGAAAATTGCCGTGTTCTTTCTTTTTATCGTGATCAATGTTCTGGCTGTTCCCAGGGTTCTTGATTCGCAAACCTGGCTCAGCACCGGTTCATTCAGCCCGCTCCTGGGTGAGTTTGCCCATGCTGTTCTCATTATCATGGTGATTTATGTGAGTATGGCGTGCCTCGGTATTCTGCTGCAGCTGCCTGCCGCCAAATTAATGGATCAGAGGAAAAAGGAGATAGAGTCCCTTCAGACGCTGAGTGCCACCATTGGTTCCGTATTCGATAATGATGCCCTTTTTGAGAAAACCACGAATCTGTGCAAGAACCTGCTGCATGCCGATTTTGTATGGATGAGCCTGAAAACCGATGACCGTTATGCGGTTGTGCGGTCTGCAGGAATACGGCGTTCGGTGCCCGATTCGATGCCGTCCGAGATGAATGCTTTCCTGCATACAAAACTGGTAGAAAACAGGGAAACGCTTTTTTTCAGTGACGTATACCGGGGAAAGCAGGTGCCGGGCGTCAAGCGATGGAATCAGCGGATCGGATCCCTTGTGGCGGCACCGATACGCCTGAAAGATCAGGTGCTGGGCGCTCTTTACGCCGGCACGCTGGAATCGTACGGGTTTCTTGAGGAAACAGGGGACATGATTCAGGCATACGCCAACCAGGTGGCTGTGGCTATTGAGAATTCAAGGCTTGTTCAGGTGACCATTGAACAGGAGCGATACCGGGAAGAACTCCGGCTGGCCCATGTGGCGCAGATGAGACTGCTCCCGCAAGAGATGCCGGATTGTCCCGGATACAATATACAGGGTTTTTGCATGACAGCCAATGATATCGGTGGAGACTTTTATGATGTGATTTCACTCTCGGAGGACCGGCTGGATCTGGTTGTCGGAGACGTGTCGGGCAAGGGAGCGGACGCGGCTTTTTATATGGCTGAGCTCAAGGGCATGATCCGGTCACTGGCGCCGCATCATACATCTCCCAAAGATATTCTGCTTGAGATGAATGAATATCTGTGCCGGCATTTTGATCAGCAGACGTTTGTCACACTGCTTTATGCGATTCTGTATCCGAAAAGAAAGCAAATCAGGGCGGTGCGGGCCGGACATCCGCCCCTGGGGATTGTGCGTCAAAAAGAGGTCACGTGGATTGAAACCAAAGGACTGGGACTGGGTATATCTTCCAATGACCTTCTGAAGAAGAGTCTCCGGATGAAAACGCTTCCGCTCGTTAAAAATGATCTTGTTGTCATGTATACGGACGGTCTGGTGGAAGCCAGAAACAAGGAGGGACAGGAATTCGGAGAAATGCGTCTGCAGGAGTTAATATCGGATCTTTCATCCGGTGAGGTTCAGCATATCATTGATGAAACCCGGAAGGAAATGAACCGGTTTACCGAAGGTGTTTCACGACATGACGATATCACGCTGATGCTGGTAAAAGTCAATCCATAACAGGCAAAAGATGCTTTTTTGATTCGGAAGGAGAGAAATCGATGAATGGATTTGAGGCAAAACGGGAAGATAAGGAAGAAATTTCCGTTGTGTACCTGAAGGGATATCTGGATGCCCATACTGCATCGGAATTTGAGTCCGCCCTGCAGGAACTGGTGGATGAGGGGCGGGTCTGCATTATTGTCAACATGTGCGGACTGAATTATATCAGCAGTGCCGGTCTGGGTGTTTTCATGGGTTTCATTGAAGATATCAGAAACAAGGGCGGTGATATCAAGCTGGCTGAGATGACGGACAAGGTATTTCGTGTCTTCGATCTACTGGGATTTCCAATGCTGTATGAGATTTTTAAGGACGAAGGTGCGGCCATTGCAAAGTACAGAAAACCGTAATGCACCAGTCATCTTATTTTAAAAAGGAAAAACCATGATTTCGACAGACGATAAACAGTACCGGTTGCGAATTCCCAGCCAGACCGACAATTTGGAACTCATCCGTGATTTTGTTGCAGGTATTGCCCGGCGGGTTGGGTTCAACGACTCGGAAATCAACAAAATCGAATTGGCTGTGGATGAGGCGTGCACCAATGTCATTACACATGCCTATGAAAACAAAGATGATCAGGATATTGATGTTGCGGTCAAACTTGATTATCAGAAACTGACAGTTATTGTTACAGACCGCGGCAAGGGGTTTCAGTTTTCCGATGTGGAGATGCCCGATATGAAAAATTATCTGGCTGAACTTCGTGTCGGAGGACTCGGTATTTACCTGATGAAAGCCCTGATGGACGAAGTGGATTACAAATCACGTCCCGGCGGTAAAAATGAAGTCCGGATGGCCAAATATTTACTGAAAAAGAAATAAGGATTGATTCATGTCCGGCACAAAGAGGGATAAGACCGTCTCCGGTAAAAATCCGCCATCGTCCCCGAATGAATTTGATACCCGTTTTCTGGAGCTGACGGCACTTTTTGAAGTCAGCCAGTCGCTGACTTCAACACTCAGCCTGCAGACCATCCTGGAAAATCTCCTGAGAATCCCCATGGGACATATGCTTATCAGTCGCGGTATTATTCTCCTCAAGAAAAATGATGAGCCGGAATTCAGTGTGTCCGGCCTGAAAGGTCTGCCGCATCAATTGATGGGTAAATTGCTTTCCATTGATACGCCCCCGTCCCATGCAGTATTTGTCGATGAAGTGGATGAAAAGAATGACTGGATTTCCTTTTTTAAGGAGTTCCGGCTCAAGCTGCTTTTGCCGCTTAATTCCTCCCAGGGACTGATCGGTATTGTCGGATTCGGTGAAAAGATCGGAGGAAAGCTTTTTGAGGAGAGCGAGGTTGAATTTCTTAATTCACTGTCCAATATTGCCGCCACGGCTGTGACAAACGGTCTGATGGTTGAGGAAATTCAGGATGTCAACCGCCGCCTGGACCGCAAAATACAACAGCTCAATACCATTTTTGATATCAGCAGGGAACTGAATACGACACTCGATGAACATAAAATTGCCAGCATTTTAAGTTTTGCCATCATGGGGGAACTGCTTGTCAACAAGTGTACAGTTTTTATCCGGAGGGATGATCAGCTGGATCTCGTGATTTCCAAGGGGATTGACCCGAACCTGAAAATACCGGTGAAGGTGCTGGAATTCGCTGATCCCGTTATTGTTTCGGAATCGGAGCGATTCAGCTATTTGAGCGATGCGGGGATTTCGGTTCTTGTACCTATGCGGCTGCAGGATGAAACCCGGGGGTTGATCAGCATCGGACCCAAGATCACATCCCAGCCGTTTGATGAAGCGGAACTCGAATTTTTGAAAACCCTGGGCAATCAGGCCATGACCTCCCTGGAGAATGCCCGGCTGTTTGAAGAAGCGCTGGAAAAACAGCGCCTGGAAGAGGAACTGAACCTCGCACGGACCATTCAGCAGGGTCTTTTGCCCAAAATCATGCCCGATACACCCGGCTATGAAGTGGCTGCCGTCAATCTTCCCAGCAAGCAGGTCGGTGGCGATTATTATGATGTGATCTCCATCACACCGA
>Ga0272442_10002237_pt1 | contig 28344 bp, 31 predicted proteins | sample SSMForm2O_FD_200262 | JGI IMG/M metagenome (GOLD analysis project Ga0272442, IMG submission 200262) | Marine sediment archaeal communities from Little Sippewissett salt marsh, Falmouth, MA, United States - SSM-Form-2O | ecosystem: Environmental > Aquatic > Marine > Wetlands > Sediment ...
GCCGCTCTTCCACGGGAAACGCGGGCGAACGGTCGGCGCTGAAATCGGCGGCCCGGTCCGACAGGAGGAGGACCTCGACGGCGCCCCGCCTGGCTGCCTCCTGCAGAAAGCGGACGTCGGTGGACCGCAAATCGTCGAAGCCGCCGAGGACCACGACTTTCGGCCGCTCAGTCGGCATTCGCGAGCCTGATCGTGGCGTGGAACGACCCGGGCACCGGGCTTTCGGAGATGACGTACAGATAGCCCCCCCCGCACCCCGAGTAGACCGCGCCCGGGTACCGATCCTGGTAACTCCTGAGGATGCCCGGGAGGTCCACGGTAATCGTCGGGTGGCAGAAGCTGTGCGGCACGAGGACGTCCCAGCAGGTCATGGTCTCGCTCATGGCCGCCCCGAGGGCATTCACGTCGCGGGCCAGGATAGCCTCGTAGCAGTTCACGCCGGTTCGACCGAGCCGCCGAATCCACTCGGGGTCGAAGTTCACGTCCTGCAGCGGATCGTAGCCGGCGGGGCGCTGGTTGACGGGCAGGATGTGGATGACGCTCTGCAGCCAGGCGGCGATTTCCGGATCGTTCGTCGACTCGACGCGCCGCGGAAACACGCCCCCCTCGTGGTCGTAGTCGTAGTCCAGGCGCGATATGCCGGGGTAGATGATCCCGGCCATGTCCTGCGAGCCCGACGGATCCGGCTTGTCGCGGTTCTCCTCGTGATACAACTCCCGCACCAGGTCGCCTGCAGGGCGATCCGGAAGCTCTCCCTGCCACAGATGGAATGCCGTCTTCCGCGTGCTCGTCGCCAGCCCCGCCCGCTCCATGAACCAGAACGTCGGCTGCACGCTCGCGACGACCATGGATCCGAACGGATCGGGGTTGTGACGGGACATGAAGGGCTGGTCGATCCACCCGCCGGCCAGGGCCAGCCGGTAGGGAATGGCGCCGACCGGGTCGACGTCTCTCGACATCACGTCAGGCCGACTCGAGGATGATGTTGCCGTACTGGGTCGTGTCCGCCGTGCGAATCAGGCCCACCGCGTGGGGAACGCGCTTCTTGAACTCGACGTGCGGCTCGAACGCGATGGTCACGGGGGCCAGCATCTCACGGTAGGACGCCTGCGCGGCCTCGTCGTTCTCGGCCAGAAACTCCTCCGCCATGAAGGCGGCGCCCACCGAGAAGTTGCCGTCCAGGGCCTTCAATACCTGAAGCACCGTCGGGACGTCGTCCACGAGCGAGATGTCCACCGTTTCCAGCCGCGGCCAGAACGGGAATCCCCGGTCGGCGATCACGAGCGTGTTCGTGTGCCGGACCCGGCCGATCAGGCCGAGAATCTGTGGATTGAGGATTCCACGCTGTAGCATCGGCGTCTCCTGGCCGCTAGCTGATGGTCCGCTTCCCGGCCTTCCGGTCCGCGTACTGCTGCTCGATCCAGGCGTAGGTCTTTTCCATTCCCTCCCTGAGCGGAATGTCGGGCTCCCAGCCGAGGACCCTCTTGATCATCGTGTTGTCGCTGTTGCGGCGCCCGACACCGAGCGGGCCCTCGATGTAGTCCCGCTCCAGCTGCACGCCGGCGATCTGCTCGACCATGGTGGCCAGGCCGTCGACGGACACCAGTTCGCTCGAGCCCAGGTTGATGGGTGTCGCGATGAGTTCGTCACAATGCGTGATCCGGTCGATTCCGCGCACGCAATCATCGACGTACATGAAGGTGCGCTCGCGCGTGCCGTCGCCCCAGATCTCGATGCGGCCCGTGTCTTCGTCGATGGCCTCGATGACCTTCCGGCAGAAGGCGGCGGGGACCTTTTCCCGGCCTCCGTCCCACGTGCCGTACGGGCCGTAAACGGCGTGAAACCTGGCGATGAAGGTCTTCATGCCCCGCTCGGCCCAGTACTCCTGGCAGAACATCTCGGAATAGAGCTTCTCCCAGCCATAGCCCCGCTCGCACATCGCCGGATAAGCGTCCGACTCCCTGAGCGCCGGTGCGTCAGGGTCCTTCTGCATCTCGGTGTTGTAGGCGCAGGCCGACGACGAGTAGAAGTAGCGCCGGGCCCCGGCCCGGTACGCGGCCTCGAGCATGTGAGTCGTGATGAGGACGCTGCGCATGCACTCGATCCGGAAGTGCTCGATGAAGCCCATGCCCCCCATGTCCGCGGCCAGGTTGTAGACTTCCGCCGCACCCTCGCAGGCACGCCTGCAGTTCTCCGGTTCGCTCAGGTCGAGGCTCAGGCACTCGACGCCGGGGACGGGCTGGTACCACTCCGGAACGGGCTTCTTGTCCACGGCCCTGATGCGGTTGAAGCCGCGGTCCTTGAAGTGCTTCGTAAGGTGTCCCCCGATGAATCCGCCGGCTCCGGCGATCACGATGAGGTCGTCCGGGCGCGCGTCGGTGGTCGGCATATCGTTCACGTTGTCTTACTCCATCGAGATGCGCTCGTGGGCGGCCACCCACAGCACTTCGTTCAGGGAGGGGTGTCTGAGGAGGAGCTCGGAGCCCTTCTGCCGCAGGCGTTCCTCGGTGAATCCCATGACCACCAGGTCGGCCTCGGACGACTTGGCCTGCACGAGGCTGCTGAAGTCGATGCGGTCGTCGGTGCCGATGATCTCCACCTTGCGCGGAGATACCGGGATACGGCCCTCCCGGATCATGGTGTGCAGCTGCTCGGTGCGCTCGGTGGCCTGCGCCTTCGGGTAGGCCGCGAAGATCTTGAGATCGGCCTCGCTCCAGTCCGGATGACCCAGAAGGATGTACGTCAGGAGGATCATCAGGTTGGCGTTCCGGTGATCGTGCCAGGTAAGCCACACGTGAATGTCGGCCAGGTTGCCGAAATGGTGGTCGCCGTGGCGCAGCACCAGGGAGTCCATGTCGGCGCTGCCCGCCAGGAAGATCCCGGACCGGCACTCGTCCACGACCGACTGTTCGTCGTGCTCGGAGAACTCGAACAGCATTGTGTTGTTATCGACGCCAGCGATCCCGGGAGCCTGCAGGGTCTGCGCGAGGGCGGACCTCATCGACGGGCTCACCATGGTGTCGAAGAAGACCCCACTGGGCCGCCGGGTCGTGGACCGTATCAACCGATCCAGCACCGTGCGGCTCTCGGCGTACGTCTCGGCATTCAGGAGTCCCTCGATGTAGTGCAGGTAGGTCCCGAAGCCGTAGCGGTGGCACAGCCAGGACAGCATGCGGATCGGCGCGGAGCGGTCGAACGTGCGGCCGGTGATGGTGATGATGCTGGGGCGCCATTCCACCGGGGGCGTCTTCTGAAGGCGGATCTGCATGTTGCGCGTGGCCTGCGTCATCACCCCCTGGAAGATCGTCCCGATTCCGTCCTCGGTGTGGGCCGTGAGCTGGATCGTCTTGTACAGCGCAGCCATGATCACGATCGCGGTCACCGCGTACCCGGGGCTCATCTGGAACATCAGCAGCAGGCACATCAGCGCACCGACAAGGCTCAGGTACCACTTGGTCCGGAACGAGGGCCGGTAGGACGGACGCGCCGCGAAGTGCTCGAGGAAGCTGATGGCGCACAGCGACCCGTAGGTCACCATGAAGAACATCGAGATGATGCCGGCAACCACGTCCACGTTGCCGACGAGGACCACCACGAAGGCGATGGCCCCGGTGACCAGGGTGGCGTTGCGCGGGTCGTTGGCCGCGCCGACCCCCGTGGCCAGGAACCGCGACACCCCTGCTCCCGGCATGATTCGGTCGGCGGCCAGGGCCTGCAGGGTACGGGGCGCGACGAGGATCGAGCCGATGGCGGATGACAGCGTGGCGGCGGCCAGGCCGATCGGGATGATCGGCCCCCACAGGGCGATGTCGGCCATGACCAGGCGGTTCGTGTCGGCCAGAAGCTCCGTGGGCGCCGAGCTCGCGAGCTTCCAGGCTATCAGGACGTAGGCGCCCATACCCACCAGGGTGGCCGAGAGGATTCCCAGGGGGATGGAGCGCCTCGGGTTGGCGAGGTCACCGGACAGGCCGACGCCGGCCGTCATGCCGGTGAACGCCGGGAACACGATGGCGAACACGACGATCAGGGGGTCCGCCGCGAGCAGTTCGGTCTTCAGAATGGCGTTGGACGCCGTCGCACCCTCCACCGGCCTTCCGAGGAAGAAGAGCACGAGTGATACGGCCAGCACGCTCACCACGATCCACAGCGCCGCGACCCCGAGATTGGCGCCGCGGGTGAGCATGAGCACGACGAGGAGAATCAACGCCGGGACCGTGATCAGGCGCAGGTCGAGCGCGAACCCGGTCAGGTTCTGGAACGCGGGCCCCAATACCCTGAAGGCCTCCCCGAAGGCGATGATGTAGAAGGCCACCGAGATCGCCTGTGAAAAGAAGAGGGCGATGCCGATCGCCCCGCCGATGGTCGTACCGAAGGAGCGGGAGATGATGAAGTACTCGCCGCCACCCTCCACCCGCCGGTTGGTCGCGATCTCGGCGATCGCCAGGGCCGTGGGAATCGTGACCGCGTGACCGAGCGCGATGATCCACAGGGTGCCGAGGAAACCCGTGTGCGCCACCGCGTAGCCGAAGCGCAGAAAGAGGATCGCACCCAGGATGGTGCTGATGCTCGCCAGGAAGACCGGCGCGGTTCCGAAGCCGTGACCGCGCGTGCCACCGCTCGAAGATGGCCGCCGCTGACTCTTGTTCAGCGCGCCCAAGGCTGCCTCCGCTGCGAACGTGAGACTTCAGACCGGAAGGGTCGGGGCCGAATCGCTCCTGCTTCCGGCACGATGCGGTGTGTGGCGGAGGGGCGTCAAGCTGTTGCCGTTGGCCTCCGATGTGCTGTTCAGGATGATCGGCGAAGGGTAGTAGCCGTGGTCGGCCACCGGCCTCAGTGGTCCGCTACGTCGGAAACTGAGACAGTCGCCGGCAGCGTGCGGTAGAGGAAGACGGACGCACTTCCCCAAAACAATAGACTAGAACGAGACCCCCACTCTCGCGATGAGATTTCGACCCGGCGAGAGTGCGTAACCCTTATATGTGTCCAGGAAGTCCCTGTAGGTTTCATCCAGCAGGTTCTCGACACCGAAATACAGGTCGAGCGCCGTCCGACCGAACTCCAGCGAACCGCCGACATTCAAGTTGACCACGGAATACGCGTCCGTAGAGGCCGTCCCGAACGGGATCACGTCGTACTGGGAGAACGGTTCGAACCAGCCCGCCGAGTTCTTGTCGAACACTCGCCGAACTCGAACTTCCGCGAATGGCCCCATCAAAGAGCCCAAGTGCGGTCGATGGACCCGCAGCAAAGCCTCCATCTGGTTCGCAGGAATGAGCGGCAACGACCCGTCCGCTCCCGACTCAGCATCCTCGAGGTCGTCGCCCGACGTGTCCAGCGCCGCCCCGCCTGCTCCGAGGTCTAGCCACGGGAGGACCGCTACCCGGACGAAGCCTTCGATTCCGGTGAGCCTGGCGTCGGTCTGGTCGTTCACGAACACGGGTAAGCCTTCCTCGCCCGTCACCCCCGTGTTGCGCAGGAAGACATAGTTGTCGATTCGGTTGCTGTACGCGGTGACCTCGCCCGTCAGGAGTCCAGTGCGGAGACGCAGTCCCAGATCGATGTTCAGCGAGCGCTCCGGATCGAGAGTCGGTTCCCCGAGCTGGATCGCGGCGACGCCACCATGCACGCCGCTCGCATATAGCTCGAAGATGTCGGGGGCCCGGAATCCGCTACCGATGTTTGCGGCCAGCACGACTCCGGGCGTTGGCTCGTAGCTGGCCCCGAGCGAGCCCGTCATCACCGCGTAATCGTTGTCGAGCAGGCTCGGATCCGTCGTGCGCTCGTTCGGTGCCGCCTTCTGGCTGCGGTAGTCGAATCGGCCGCCAATCGCGAGCGTCCATGAATCCTTCCGCCAGTCCTCGAACACAAACACGGCGGCGTTCGCGATCTCGGAGCTGGGCTCGAGTTTGACCGGCCCCCGCGAGTCGGTGTCCTGGACCTGCACCTCCACACCGAGTGTCCCGCTCAGGGTCCCGGACAGTGTGGCGCCCTGGGGATGCAGGGCCTCCACGCGCGTAGTGAATACGTCCTTCAGGAGATCAACGGCGAAGCCGGAATCGTCCTCGATCAGCTGCCCGGGTGGCGGTGCCTGGCGGAGCGCCCGGGCCCAGCTGAGAGTGGGACGCACGATCCAGGCTCCGCTGAATACGCTTCCCTTCGCGGAGAGGTTCGTCTGCGCAAGGTTGAGCCCAATGCCGACCGGTGGGTCTTCGCTGCTGTCCGTCGGTCCACCCGCGGGGAGCAGGAAGTTGTTCTCGTTCTGCCATCGGGTCAGGAGCAGCTCCGCGGTGCCGAAAGCGCCGGTGACGCCCGCCAGCGCGAAACCCGACCACTGGTCGAAGTTGGTGAGCGGGATCCGGCCCGTATACTTGGGATCGCCCGGCGTGCCGGTCTCGAACCACGTGGGGCCATCGGGGGCACGGTAATCGCTTCCCGTCCTCCGCTCGAGCCCGGCGCGGTAGCCGAACCCACCAACGGCGCCGCTCAGTTCACCCTTGAGCGCCACCTCCTCGTTGTTCGAGTACCCCTGCATCTCGACTCGTCCCTCCAGCGCCCGGTGCCCTCCGTCCCGGGTCGGGAGGTGCTTCGTGATCACGTTCACGGCTCCCCCGATGGCGCTCGACCCGTACAGCACGCTTGCCGGCCCGCGGGCCACCTCGATGCGCTGCGCCTCGGTGAGGTTCGTCTGCGGTCCGTGCCGTGCCCCGTAGGCGAAAAAGTCCTGCCCGATCCCGTTCTGAAGGATGCGGACCCGAGTTCCGGTCAGACCCCGCAACACGGGCTTCCCCACCTGCGCACCGGTGTAGAGGGAGGCCGTTCCCGGAACGGCATCCCGGATGACGTTTCCGAGGGAGGGGCTGCGAACCTGGAGGAGACGCTCGCCGGAGATCAGGTCCAGGTTCAACGGCGATTGTAGCGGATCTATGGCAGTGGGCGATCCCGTCACCACGAGCTCAGCGGATTCCAAAGGACGGATCTCCAACTGCACCTGGAGCGACGGCCTGGCATCCGCGGCCAGATCCACGGACAGAGCAAGCGTCGCGTATCCGAGTCTCTCGAATGAAATGTTGAGGGTGCGAGAAGGAAGATCTTGCAGGAGATAGGTTCCGTCGACGCCGCTCAGCGTGCAACGCTCCAGGGAATTGATGTAGACCCGAACCGAGGCGAGCGGCACTCCATCCGTGTCGGTTATCCGGCCCCTCAGGGTGGCCCGACCCGTCTCCTCCTGGGCTCTCAATGACCCCGGACCTGGCGCTCCGAAGACAACGGCCCAGAGGAGCATCGCCAGCATGGGACGAAGAAAGCGTGGTGACACCGCGCACATGGTGAAGGCCTCCCAGCCTCTCTTGCACAGGACAGGCCCGAAGACTCGCGACTCGCGCGAGGTTCTCTCCGGGCTACGGTCGAGTCAGGAGTTGACGGGAGGGGCGCGCGCCTCGAAGGAGACGAGACAGGTGGAACTCCAACGGCTTTCTCCCGCCGGAGTCTGGCTGGTGACGGGAATGCCGAACGTCGGGATCGTGACGGCGAGATCAGTCGGAAGCGCGCGAGCCGGAACGCTCGCGCATACCGCGCAGGACTCGGTAATCTCGGCTCCGTCTCCGGGGCTCCCGTGGACGGGATCCCCTGGCGAAGACGAGGAACGGGCGTGAGATGCGTCGTGCAGTACCTGGCCCGTCAGGCTTCCGTGAAGAAAACCGGCCAGGAGAACAACTCCGAGAAGCTTCAGGAGCCGGTGTTGCGATGTAGTGCGCACGTTGGCCGGGTCCACGATTCGAGGACTTGGCGTTCCTCAGTTTTGTAGCGTTTTGGCGCGGAATGGTTCCCGCCAGGTCAGACCTTTCCCGCATACGTCCAGAATGCCTCTCCCTTGTATACCCGTCGCCGGGCTTCGGGATGCACGGCCAGAGTCGCGAGGATGCGCCCGATTCGACTCGGCCAGTGGTTCTCCAACGCCGCGACGAGTTCACTTTCGCGCAGGGGGTGGCGGGGAATGATCTCCAGGACGGCCTCCACAGGGTGGACGTCTGCTCGCAGAACGAGGCTCCCGCCGTCCGGCGCCACCACTCTCGCGACCTGTCCCAGGATAGCCATCGCCCGGATCAGTCCCTCCTCGTCCGTCCCGCGCGCCCAGTCTTCCGCTGGCGGCCGGACGGGCACGTTGAGTTGAACCCGGTCCGGCCGGATCCGGTCGAGTGCCCACGCGAGCTCATGCAGGGCCTCTTCCGTGTCGTTGAGTCCCTGGATGAGCATCACCTCGATCCACAGCCTCGCACCGGATTCAGCCCGGAAGGCGGCGATGCCGTCGATGATGTCGGCGATCTTCAACTTCGGCCAGGGGCGGTTGATGTGGCGGAAGGTCTCTTGATCCGCCGCATCGAGCGATGGGATCACCACATCGGCGTCGGCCAGGTCCGCCCTCACCTCCGGCAAGGACATCAGCGAGCCGTTCGTGATCACGGCGAGGGGCAGGTTCGTCATCTCCTTCGCCTCGCAAATCAGGCGGCCGAGTTTTGAATACAGGAGTGGTTCGCCCTCGCCCACGATCGTGATGTAGTCCAGGTCCGTTGTTTCCAACTCGGCGATCGCGCGGCGCAACTCCGCCAGGATCTCGTCACAGGGAACGTATTCCTTTCGCTCGTTCGTCAGGGGCGTGGTCCGCCCCAGCTGGCAATACACACAGTTGTAGTTGCACGTCTTGAAAGGGATCGGATCTACGCCGAGCGATTGACCCAGCCGGCGAGATGGTACGGGGCCGTAGATGTAGCTCATGATATCCCTCGTCCGCGGCAGCGACCCACCGTTTGCCCTCTATTCCAGCATCAGCGGGTTGACCGAATCCTCACGGACCGGGTCCATATGTCCGAGGCGTGTGAGCCTTCGCACACACGTGTTCCAGCGCAGGATCGCATCGTCGTTCTCCGGCGGGTGGATCGCCTCAGCCTTCTCGTACCACTCCATCGCTTTCTGAAGCGCGCGATAGGCGCCCGAGCCAGGCGTGTTACGGGCAAGATGAGCCTTGCCGGCGCGTTCCTCGATGATTCCAGAATAGTAGCGAAGTGCGTACTCGTCTCTCAGCCTGCCGACCGCTGCACGGGCCTCGCCCAGCCGGCTCATGTCCTGCTCGAACTGGTCTGTCAGCGAAAGGACCAGCCGAACCAGCGCTTCCTGGTGCTCGGGCTCTACCTCCAGCACGTCGAGACAGATACTCTCCGCCTCCCACGGCTCGTTGCGCAGGCGACAATGCTCGGCTCTATCCAGCGCTCGGCCGATGCTCCCCCGGGCTATTTCCTTGAGCTTCGTCACGGCACACCCCCATCCAGCAGTGCTATACGAACAAATCCGATGACTCTCACGAGTATAGTGCCGCAAACGCCGGATCGAGTTCCGTTGCGTGGATTGGCATGAGGCAGGATCTGCTCTTCACTTGTCCGACGTACCCCGTCCCTTGACGCATAGCGCGTCGGCATATATTATGTGCATATGCACATTACATACAGGAGTAAGCATGCCTCGGCCGAAGAAGCAACGTCGCTGCCGTCGCTATGACGGCGACCGGATCTTCAAGCCCCGCAGCATTCCGATGTCCGATCTGGAGACGATTACCCTGGAGCTTGATGAGCTCGAGGCGATGAGGCTCTGCGATCATGACGGACGGGATCAGACTGAGGCCGGGAACGAGATGGGAGTGTCCCGGGGGACGGTTCAGCGGCTCCTTCGCTCGGGCCGATCGAAAGTCCTGAGCGCACTCCTGAGCAATGCGGCGCTCCTGATCAATCAAGGAGAGACTCATGAAGCTGTGCATTCCAACTGAGGATGAAGCAGGCCTGGCGGGTCGCATCAGCGCCCATTTCGGCAGTGCACGCTGGTTCACACTCGTCGATAGCGAGACCGGGGCCACGCGCTCGGTGAGTAACCGGGAGCAAGCGCACAAACCTGGCACCTGCGACGCGGCTGCGAGCATCGCGGATCTGCAGGTGGAGGCCGTCGTAGCATCCGGCCTGGGCCGCAGGGCACTCCAGTCGCTCAACCAGGCCGGGATTCCCGTATACGTAACGCTGAGTCCGACGGTCGGTGAGGCCGTCGAGGAGTTCAAGATGGAGGTCCTGATGCCACTGCGCGGGGAGCAGGCCTGTTCGGGCGGGCGAGGCCTGGGCAGTCACCATCGACATGGGCACTGAGGGAGGCCGTATGAGCGCCAGGACGAAGATCGGAATCATCATCTGTGACCGATACCGCCAGTGTGCCGGCGGGAAGTGTTTCCGCGCGATGAAGAACAGGGAGGGCGCGTTCAGCCGGTACACGGATACCGAGCTGGAGCTGGTCGGCTACACCACGTGCGACGGATGTCCGGGCGGCAACTTCGAGTACACCGGCGAGGAGATGACGAAGAACGGGGCGCAGGTGATTCACCTCGCTACGGGACTCGTGGTTGGCTATCCACCGTGCCCGTACATCGAGACGTTCAAGGCCTTCCTCGAGGTTCGTTACGGGGTAGAGGTGGTTGTCGGAACCCATCCAATTCCGGCCAAGTACCTGGACATGCACACCCGCCTCGGGACCTGGGACGACCCCGCGTGGGAGCCGCTTCTCAAGCCCACGATGGCCGACGCGAAGACTCGCGAGGCTTACAACTGACCAGGGAAAGCGGAACTCCGACCATGGAACCGGCGGACGTGGCGATCCCGCGGCTGCTGGAAGAACACGGCGATCGCATCTACGTGATGGGTCTGCATATGTGCGAGACCCCACAGGATGCCGAAGACATGCTGCAGGAAACCTTCATCCGCGCGTATCGGGGGTGGGATCAGTTCGAGGGGCGCTCCGCACCTTCCACGTGGCTCTACACGATCGCCAGCCGGGTCGCGAAACGGCAGTATCGGCTTCGGGCCGGTGAACCACGAAGGATGGAGTCTCTGTACCGCGTGCTCCCATCCGGTGAGGAGGGCGTGGTCGACATACCGGCTTCGGTCGAGTCCTCTCTGGGCCAGGTGGAGCGTGAGGAGATCGAGGGGCGAGTCCAGGTGGCGGTTGGCTCCCTGCCTCTGCGCTTCCGCCTCCCCCTCGTTCTGAAAGACCTCGCCGATTTCTCGATCGCGGAGATCGCAGAGATCCTCGAACTGAAAGAGAACACGGTCAAGACCCGCATCTACAGAGCGCGAATGGCGATGCGAAAGTGGCTGGTGGAGGGGATGCCGAAGAGGACGAACCTGGAGCTGGACCACTCCAAGCGGATCTGCCTCGATCTCCTCTATGCCAAGCAGGAGGCCCTCGATCGCGGGGTGCCTTTTCCCTTGCCCCAGGACGAGCTGTGCGCCCGTTGTCACGCCGTTTTCGCCACCCTGGATCTGGCTCAGGACGTATTCCGGCAGTTGCACCAGGGGGGTGTTCCCGACGACGTCCGGATCGCCTTGAAGCAGGAAATGGAGGGTGAAAGCTCCCGATCTTCGGAGTAGCGCGTCCGCCTGAGCGACCTCATCAGAACCCCCGCCCGGGAACCTCCCCGTCGAATTGGCCCACCTACCTGGTGTGGAAGCCGCAGTGTCCGCAGCCCGGGAGGCCACCATGCTGAACATTCGTAGAATACTGATGCCCACGGACTTCTCCGCGAGCGCCGACGCGGCCCTTCCGTGGGCGGCTCACCTGGCGCAGAATCACGGTGCGGAACTGCACCTGCTGTGTGCCGTTCCGGAGCGGGAACCGGACTCCTGGCTTCAACTGCACGATTCCACCGACCGGGAGGAAACGTGGCGCGTGTTGCGCCACCGGGCCGAACTCAAGTTGGCAAACCGGGAGTCTCAACTTCCCATGCCCACTCAGTCGGCCGTGTCCGAGTCACATGGAGACCCCAGCTCGGCGATCGTGTCCTACGCCGAAGACCACGGAATCGACCTGATCGTCATGGCGACTCACGGACGCCGCGGCTTCAGACGCTACCGGCTGGGAAGCGTGACGGGGGAGGTGGTCCGCCGGTCGACCTGCCCCGTCCTTACCGTGCGGCACGACACTCCTGAGTCATCAGCGGACATGACCCTCGAGACCATTCTCGTTCCGATCGACTTTTCCTGGTACTCCCATCTGACCCTGACCTACGCCAGAGCTTTCGCCGCGCACCATGGGGCGCGGCTGCAGCTTCTCCACGTCATCAGCGAGACGGCCTGCCCGGGATTCCACCTGATGCAGTCGGGGCTGGTGGACCAGGACCTCAGTGGATTGGAACTGGAGGCCAGGAGGCGCATGCTCCAACTTCTGGCAGAGGCCGCCGGCCCGGCCGTTGAGGCCAGCGTCTTCGTGAGATCCGGAAGCCCGTCGGGAGAGATCGTGCGCTTCGCCCGATCTACCGGATCCGACCTGATTCTCATGGCGAGTCACGGTCTCGGAGGGCTTCTGAGAATGATGCTGGGAAGCGTGGCGTCACACGTCGTGCACGCGGCTCCGTGTTCGGTACTGGTCTCCCGGTGGAGTCATGACCTGACTCCGGACAACGCGTCTTTGTCTTCTCACTACGCGGGGCTCCAGACGCCGGGTGGTGCGGGACTCCGCCCCGGCCTGTGATGTGATGACCGGGTTGGCCAGCGTGGCCAGCAGCATGGCGAGCAATGCCGGGAGGTGGGTCATTTGGCAGCGCGTCCACGCGTGATGTTCAATCCACGAATGACGTGACGACATGGCCCGGAATGCTGCGTGTCTTGCCGCCGCAGTCCATGCACGCCACTACCGTACGCCCTCGAGCAAGGAGTCCGCCATCTGCCGCGCGTCGAGCTTCGTGTGAGAAGGTAATCGAGCAGCTTCTCAACTCTCCGATGTCGGTCCAGATCTGCACCTCCTCGTCGTACCCTACCGACTGCCGGTACTCGATCTCGGCCATAACCACCGGGAACTGCACGCCCGCCTGCTCGAGCTCTGCATACGAGATTCCATTGGCTCGCAAGAGTTCGATACGCCCGAGCTCGAACCACGACAGGTACTGCATATGGTGGGCTTTGCCCATCTGGTCCGTTTCCGCGTAGCGGACACGAAGATCTGCGCGAGCTCTCCGAACGGGCATCAAACCCGAAGAAGCCGACTCGACCACTTGGAGCATCTCTGGGGTCTCCATTCCGTTTCGCTTCCGTTGTCCGTGAGTTCCCTTTACGAATGAGTGCAGAATCGGGTCCTCAAAGTTCCGCGGCAGGGGAACCTCCTCCGCCCAACTCGGCACCAATCGAGTGAACCCGGGAGAACAGGAGCGCTTCCATGAATTCGGTGAGGCCACTGAGGAATCAACGGATCGGCGTTTTCGGAAAGGGGGGCTCCGGTAAGAGTACGGTGACTGTGCTGACGGCTAGAGCCCTCCTGCGCCAGGGATACTCGGTCAGCGTTCTGGATGCGGACTCCACGAACGTCGGACTCCACAATGCGTTTGGCATTAAGCACCCCCCGGCGTCCCTGCTGGAGTACTACGGAGGGACTGTCTTCAGCGGAGGAAGCGTGAGCTGCCCCGTCGACGATCCGACACGACTCCCGGGTGCTCACGTTTCGCTCGAGGCAATTCCGGATCGATACATCGGCCGAACGTCCGACGGCATCCGGCTCCTGATCGCGGGGAAGCTCGGCGCACTGGGACCGGGGGCAGGTTGTGATGGGCCCATTGCCAAGATTGCCAGAGATCTGACCCTCCTGTCCGCAGCCGAGAACCCGGTCACTCTCGTAGACCTCAAGGCTGGTTTCGAGGACGCCGCCCGTGGACTGATAACCGGAGTGGATTGGGCAATCGCTGTAGTCGATCCGACGAAGTCAGCCGTCCAAATCGCGGAAGACCTCAGCAACCTGGTCTACCGGCTGCACGAGGGTGGCGGGCCGGCGACCGAGCACCTGGGAAGCCCGGATCTCGTGGAGCTCGCCAACAGCATCTACCGCCACTCCAGGGTCAGGTTGGTGCTGACGGTCCTGAACCGGATAGCGGACGGAGATACCGAACAACTGCTGCGCGAGGCCTTGCTCGATTACGGTATCGAGCCGGTTGCCGTTATCCATGAAGATCCGGCGATCAGCGCTTCCTGGTTCAACGGGGGCGTGCTCAGAACGAGCATCGCGGAGAAGGATGCGGGTCCGCTGGTCTCAGCGCTCGAAGCGGCTGCCAAGACCAGTCTGGTGCAGCACGCGACCGCACCCGAGGGCTGAGCCCGAGCCGGCGGGGGCAAAGGAGGCGATCATGTACATCTCCACGTGGGATTCTCCTTCCCGGGATGGCCGGGAGCGCGAGCTCGAACTGGAGGTGGAATCCTGTTCCCTGGCGGGCACCGGATGGAACTCCGAAGCCGCATTCCGGCACCAATAGTGTGAGAGGTTCAGTGAAGGAATAGATCGAAGCCGGACCCGGAAGTCGTCACGGAAGCCGGGGAGGAGGACCAATGAAGAACCGGAGAGAACTTGCCCGCGAAGAAAACAAGAGTCGACAGCAGTTGGAGACGGCGAACGACCGCTTCCAACGACGTAACCGTGATCTCAGTGTGGCCTGCATCCTGATAGCCACCGGCATGCATTTCAGTCTATTCCAACTCAATCCTCGGATGCAGATTGGCAACATGGAGACGACCGGTGAGGAGATCGTTGCCATGACGCTCCCGCCCGACGTCCAGATTCCGCCTCCTCCTCAATCAATCGCCCGACCGGCGACCCCGCGTGTCTCGGCGGGACCTGTGGCGGAGGAGATCACCATGGCCCCGACGACTTTCGACGCCAATCCGGTGGAGAGTCTTCTTCCTCCGCCTGTCGGCGTGAAACGACAGGAACAGGAAAAGGGTAGCACGCCTTTCTACGTTCCGCGTGACGTGGAGCCGCGGCTCTTGAACGGCTCCGAAGTCGCCATGCTTCTCGAACAGAACTACCCCAGGACGCTTTGTGAAGCCGGGATCGAGGGAAGAGTCGTGCTCTGGGTGCACGTGAGCGTCGAGGGCAAGTCCGCAACCTGCCTCGTTCACTCATCCAGCGGCTATCGCATGCTGGACGAGGCCGCGAAGAAGGTGGCTGGGCACATGAGATTCGCACCTGCGCTGAACATGGATAAGCCGGTAGCCGTGTGGATCGCGCAGCCTGTCGAATTCTCGGTGTCGTAACGGGGTGGCAGCCTCCGCAGGCCCGGCACCCCAATCGATCATGCGACCGGCGACTCCGCGCCTGTCTGCGGGGCCCGTCGCGGATGAGCTTACGATCAGTCCGACGACGTTTCACGCCAATCCGGCAGCGAGCCTGCCTCCGCCTCCTGCCGACGTGCAGCGACAGAAGAAGGGAGTGCCGGTCTACGTAGCGCACGACGTGGCACCGCGGATCCTGAACGGCGCTGAAGTCGCCGAGCTTCTCAAGCAGAATTACCCCCGGACGCTCCGCGAAGCAGGCGTCCAGGGAACAGTCGTCCTGTGGGTCCACGTGGGAGGGCGCGCTAACGCCCTCCCGTATGAGCCCTACGAGCAGGCCAGAAAGGCTTCCAGGTGGTTGGCTTCCGACACGGACTGCAGTTGCAGGAAGACCCTGGCGACGTCTGCCGGGACGTGAGGTACGAGTTCGTCGTACAATGCGACGACCGCACGTTCCACCGCGACGCCTTCCAGACAGGCCTGCAGCCGCGTCTCGAATGTCGGCACCCCTTCCGGTTCCAGCACCGGCGGAGCCTCCAGCCCCCGCTTGCTGTAGAGATGCTCCACGGCCTCGACGTGCCGGAGCTCGGCATCGCGAATCCGGGTGAACGGGACTCCGAAATCCTCGGCGGCATACAGGTAGGTGAAGTAGGCCATGATCTCAGAGGCGATCGCTTCATCGAGGATCTCGATGACCACATCGCCCGGGCCCGACTGCGGTCCCGAGCCTGCGTACTCGGGCGCGAGCGCCACGACGGGTTCGGCGGTAGTCGGCTCGGCCTGACACGCGCCGAGGGCAACAAGTGGGATGCTAAAGATCGCCACCCACGCTGTCACAGCGAGATGCGTCCGCAACATGGTGCTTCTCCAGTGCCCGCCCACGTTGTTCAAGGAAACGGGGTAGCAGCCGAGGCGACCGTGCGACCGGTCTGGTGAGCGGCCCAACCCCCTCCGAGGAAATGACGACCTAAACAGGAGGAAGGTCACACCCAGAGTCGAGTTGACACGCTTGATGTCAATCAGGAGGGATGGAGGTCCGCCACTGCGGCCGGGCGGACCTCCAGGCCCATTCGCCGCCTGAGGAGGCACCCGGTAGGATGGGCAGGGCGGGCGTTCCCCCCATGGCCGTTTCCGGCGCATGGATCCTACCGGGCGTGTAGCTAGTTCTTGTGCAGCTTCAGATTTCCTCCCGTGATCTCTTTCTCGCACAGTTTGCACGGCCAAAGATCCTCGGCGACGTGTCCGTCTGAAGCGATCGCCGCGTCTACCTGGAGCACCTTTGGCGCGTCCGGGTAGAACCACTTCCACGATATCCGGTCGGTATCCGTGCGCGACTTGCCTGCGTCGTAGGCCCAACCGAGTACGACCTGTCCGATCCTGCAGTCGCTGCCGTTCGGATGGCTTCCGGATCCTCCGGAGCCGCCGGGCTCACCATGTCCACCCGTCGAGCCGTCGTCGTGCGAGCAGCCGCCATCGTCGTGCGTGGTGCCGTCATCGTGCGAGCAGCCGCCATCGTCATGCGTGGTGCCGTCATCGTGTGAGCAGCCGCCGTCATCGTGGGTTCCGCCGTCGTCGTGCGAACAGCCGCCGTCGTCATGCGAGCAACCGCCGCCCCCGTGGCCCGATCCCCCGCACGGCTTCGTGTCCGAGACGACTCTTCCCAGAAAGCGCACCTCTGCATCTTCGGCGTGAATGTCCACGTAGTAGATCTGTACGCCGATCTCCCGGTGCAGCATCCCTTCGGCCACATAAGGGTGTTGATCGGTGGCCGCCGGCGGGTCCTCGTGACAGCTGCCGCAGTCTTCGGGCGGCGAGGAGGTGATGACGCGGTACGCGAAGTTGCCCGAGCCCGGGCGTCCCGGTTCCACGCCGGGGAACGCTACCAGGCTGGCCTGCGAGAATCGATCGTCGTCCGGGGCGTTCATCCCCTTTCCTCCGGGCCACACCATGTCAACCGTACCTGTGAATCGCATTTCGTCTGCCTGGCCGGGGCGACCACGAGCTGTCAGAGCATCGACCTCGGGATCCAGGGGGTTGGGGTTTGAGCACGCGGTCATGCTAACCAGAATCATCATGGCCGCGCCGGTTGTCACTCTCGGGTTTCCTGGCCGAAGAATCGGCCACCGTCCGTTCGCCCTCATGTTTCGCCTCTCTTCGCCTGATGCGGCCCCGCCGCGTCGATGGCGGCGGGGCCTGGTACGTTCGGGCCGCGTTCAACGGTTCCGGTCAGTGGTTGCCGCCCCCCCTTTTCCCCGATGGAGGTCCTCCCCCACCGCCTCCACCACCACCACCACCGCGTTCGTGGATGGAGATGTCCATGTAGGTGAGGTTGTTCTCGAAATCGAGGTAGGAAGTGCCTCCGCCACCCGGCTCCTCGCCTTCTTCCGCAGCGGCCACAAGGAGCTCTTCTTCCAGGGGCACCATGATCTCGGTGATCCCGTCGGTGAAGTAGGTGTTGAGCGTGTAGCCGCCGCAGGCCTCGTCGAAGCTGAACGTGAGCCGGTAGTCCCCGGCAGCGGTGCCGCCGGTCATGTCGTTCAGACGTCGCACGTTCCACGTGTAGCCGAAGATGATTCGGCCCTTGACGTTGATCTCGGCGTTGTAGTAGCCGGGCCCGTCGCTGGCCTCGTGGACGGCCATGTTGAAGATCGGGTCGTTGATGAGGGGTTCCTCGGCGAGCTCGGACTCGGTCCAGCCCGCGCCGGGCACCCACTCGAGGTCCGCGAGTTCGGCGTCCCCGCGATCGACCAGCAATTTCTGGATCGTGAAGCGAGCACAGGGCGAGTACACCGTCGCCTGGGAATTGTCGGTGATCACCTCAGCGACCGGTGTTTCGCTCAGAGAGGCGGCCACTCCGTGCACCTCGGTGATCCCCCAGCCGCTGGTGTGGCGCATGCCGTATTCGAGGAGCGGAAAGCCGTAGGCCTCAGCGTCGCCCTCGGTGGCACTCTCGAACAGGACCACCTCGGTGCGAACCTGCGAGCGGGTGTACCAGTCCACGGATTCGAGGTTGTCCCCCCAATCGATCAAGTCGACGTTGACAGGCGCCAATGCCTCGACAGCCGACGCTTGCCACGTGTTCCCCTGGTCTTTCTGCAGGTAAGCCCGAACCAACTCAAAGCCCGACGGTGGCGAGGGCGATGCCCCGGTCACCGTACCCGCGACCCCGTCGTCGCAGTAGACCTCATGGAGCGAGGGATCGGCATCCGGGTCGGGCGGGCAGCTGAGCGGTACGACGTCGGGATCCGTTCCCGTAGTGCCGTACCAGTACCACCATTCACCGGTGAGCAACGGCTCCATTCCCGGGGTCCCGGGCAGGACCTTCGTGGCGCCCTCGGCCCAGATCACGGGGAAGGACAGGTTGTTGCCGGCGGTCTCTCCGCCGCTGGGCTTGCCTCCTTTGAATTCGGGTCCCTGGTGGTCCGACGAGACGTCCGTCGGAAGGCTGTGGTCGCAGGCAACCGTGAGGACAAGCAGGGATGCGAGTGACCACGCGAGTGTCTTGCGTAACGGCAACATTGGCCCCTCCGCGTTACGCGGGCCCGTTAGAGCCCTTTTAACTTGTTCGGCGCGCAAGCGCCGGCCCCTTTCTGCCCAAGAATCTCCATCTATGGGTCGAAGCATCGTGCCACCGGACTGCTTCGACGTGTCCAAGGCTGGTGGCCGCTGGGGAAGGAGCGCCCGGTTTGCTCCAGCCCGGTGCCTCGCCTTCCAGCACGGCAATCCCCGGGCCGGATTCTACCGGGCGGGGCTTGCCGAACTAACCGTTTCCATTACAGAGCTTTATCGGGATGGCCTGAATTGCGAGAAAGCGAATCGATGTCGCGATCTGGTCGGTTCGGACCAGCATCGATGTCGCAGATGGCGACCTGGAGGCCAGGAGATCTGTTGCGGGCGAGACGAAAATCGGGCATATTTGTGTCCGGCCCCACAACATCGGTCCCCCCCCTCTGAACAGCCGTTCGGTACGCCTACCCAGTGCAGCCCGGTATCGCTGAGCGCAACCGGCGGCATCCTCCGAAGTTGTTGGGAGAGTGAGACATGCTCAGGGCAGCCTTCGTGCTTCTGTTTCTCGCCCTTCCGGACATGGTGGGCGACTGTCTCGCGGCTACAGATCCTCACGTACCCGCCTCCTGCCGTGTGCGCTGTTCGACGGCCCGCCACGATGTGTGTGACGGCGGCGGGGATACCGATGCGCTGGATGACATCGATCACGAAGGGGACTCTCGATGCCGGTGCTGCGGCCTGCTGGGGCAGGCCCCGGCGATCATTCGTGTCCTGGATGTCTGCGACCTGGTGGCTTCCACGGACACGACGGTGCTCATCACCGGTGAGACCGGAACCGGAAAAGACCTGCTCGCCCGCTGCATTCACCTGCACTCGAAGCGATCTTCACACAGGCTGACCCCCGTGGCCTGTGCCGCCCTGCCGGAGAGTCTGCTCGAGTCCGAACTGTTCGGGCACAAGCGGGGCAGCTTCACGGGAGCGGTGGCAGACCAGTCTGGACTCATCGAACGTGCCCGAGGTGGTACCCTCCTCCTGGACGAGGTCGATACGCTCAGTCCTGCGATGCAGGCCAAGCTGCTGCGCGTGGTCGAAGAGCACGCGATCCAGAGAATCGGCGGAGGGCACGAAATCCCGGTCGATTTCCGGTTGATCGTGGCGACCAACTCTGACCTGGAAAGCCTGGTGGAGCAGGGGACTTTCCGCGCCGACTTGTTCTACAGGCTGGACGTCGTGCACCTCGAGCTTCCGCCTCTTCGCGATCGCGTCGAGGACATTCCATACCTCGTCCACAGCTTCCGTGACCGGTTCTCCCGGGAGACGGGATTTCCCGTGGTTCCGTTTGCGTCACGGAGCGTGGAATGGTTGATGTCCCGCGAATGGCCCGGGAACATCCGGCAGCTCAAGCACGCCGTCGAACGGGCGATCGTGCTGTCACGGGGTTCGAACGAGATCGAGCCCATGCATCTCGGCTACGGTTCGAAGCTGCGCCCGAACGGAATCAGCAATTCCCTGGCTCGCCCCTTGGCTGCGGGCTGGGACCTCCGGCGACTCGAGCGGCAGTACATCCGGACCGTGATGAGACACACGGACGGTCACAAGGGCAGGGCGGCCCAGTTTCTGGGAATCGATCGACGCACCCTCTATCGTAAGCTGCAGGACTTGGACGGAGACGGCGTGACCTGAACGGGCGTGACCCGATGTGACGTTCGGCACTCTTCCGGCGTCTAGTGTCTGCGGGGCGGGCACAGGCCGGGAGGAATCATGAAGGTTCGTCGGATCATGTCCGCGCTCGCACTCTTCACCGTGACCGCGTTTACTGACGACTGCACGATTCTGGCATGCGCCCTCGTGGCGGCCGGGACCTGACTCCGGATCGTCCCGAGAGCAGCCGGGCGTGCGTCGGAGAGCGGCCCCTCCGTTTCAGCGTCCGTTCGGCCAGCCCTCGGGGCGGTTCATCCGTGTGTACCCGACGACCCATTCTCCGACGGGCCCGCCCACGCCTCCACGGCCGCCGGCGTCGCTGCCCACAGCAGGAGCGTCATCAATACGGCCGACGTGATGCACCACATGCACGTGGCCCCGATGACGAACGGCTCCAGTACCGTGAGGTAGATCGAGAAGAGCGTACCGGCGAGCGCCACGAGCCACAATCCGGTGGAGACCCAGGCGTTCGAACGAGGAGATCCCCTCTCGCGCAGCATCCACCCCAGGCCCAGCGCCGCGTACGCGTAGACACCGAGAACGCCGACCGGAATCAGTCCGAACAGACGCGCGTAAGGGCTCTGCTGCACCGTGTTGCAGTCACCTACGGGGCCGCAGATGGCTTCGCTCTGCGTCACCTCCACGAAGCTCAGGTATGCCGCGACGCTCAGGCCTGCCAGGATGATCACCGCCACGGCCCAGCCCGGCCAACGGGGAGGCGTGGAGCCCTTCACGACAGCCGTCAGCACGGCGACGACAGAGATCAGCATCCCGAGCAGAACGACCACGGCGATCGAGTTCCCGGCCGGATCCTGGCCGAACTTCTGCCACGGACTCAACCGGGTGGTGCGGGACTCTGCCCCGGCCAGGTCCATGATGGCACCGCGCGGATCGACCGCCGGAACCGCGAGTGTCGTTTCGGCTTCGGCAATTTCAGGTGCCGCCATGAGGTCAGGCGCGGATTCCGGTGCAGCCACTTCCACATGGTCCGGCGGTTCGACGATTGACTCGAGCTCGGGCGTGGCTGGAGCGATCGGTTCCGGCGCCTCGGCCTGTGGCAGCGGGGTGTCCTCTGCGCTGACCCGCTCATCCGCGGTGACCGGCTCGCCAGCGACCGATTCCTCTGCGGTGGGTGTAACCTCCGCGATGGGAGGTTCACTCACGTCGACGCCCGAGGCGACCAGCGCCGGAATGAGGCCGTCGATCTCAGGCCACGGGATACCCCCGGCCGCCAGCCCGGCCTCCACGATTCCCGGCAGCTTGTCGGGGATGTCGAAAGAGCCGACGAGTACTCGATCTCCAACCGCCAGTAGGGGCACTCCCAACTGCTCGGGCGGGATTCCGTAGCGGACTCCCGCTGCTCGAAACAGGCGCTGTCCTTCGAGCGACTGCGTGTTGATCGCCACGATGACCAGCGACTCGCCAAACCGTTCGACGAGCGGTGGCAGTCCTTCGGTGATCACTGTGTGGCAGTGCGGACACGACGGAGAGAAGAAGAGCACCGTGCGGACCTGCGGCGCGGCCTGCGGCGCGACGGCCGGATTGGCTACGCCGGTGGTCATCAGCAGGGCGAGAAGCGACGAGAAGCGAATCATCTGCGGTGAGCCTCGAGGCCTTCCGTGAACATGGGTCCGCGGCCGGAAGCCACCGGACAGGTCAGGAAAATACTGCCGTCGGGCCTATCGGGAACCCCCGGCGTGACCGGTGAGTGACAAACAGGATTCCATAAGCGAACGACTCCGGCCAGGTGTTGATGAACTGGCAGGGCGTGGTTGAATGGGTCGGGGGAAGTGACGGGAGGCGACCATGAAACAGTGGCTCGGAATACCGATCTGTATCCTCGCGGTCGGCTGCATCAACACCAGCGTCCAGCAGTTGGACTTCGAGGTACGGTCGCCCCGGTCTCCCGAGTCGGTGACCGTACTGCTCGAGAAACCCGATGACCCCTACACCGTCATCGCGGTCATCGAGGCCAACACCGGGACCGTGTTCGACAGCTTCGACGATATGCGCAACGAGATGGTCGCCGAGGCGGGGAAGTTAGGTGGGGACGCCCTGATCCTGGGGCCCGAAGCCACAGACTCCGAGTTCATCTTCACCGGTACCGCGATGGTTCAATCCGACACGCGGAGGCTAAGCGCCGAAGTCATCGTGTACGAGCGGGGATAGCGACGGGCCCTTCGCCGTGCTCACGACCCGTATCAGTTGACGGACCCGGAGTCTGACCGCATCGTCAGACAGCTCTCAGTTGCAGCTCCGCCAAGATCCCCCTCCTGGCAATCTGTCTCCTCGTCACAGCGGTATGGAGGCCAATCCATGAGCATCAACATCCAGACACCCGGACTGCACCACGTGGCGCTACGCGTCGCCGACTTCGACCGTTCCGCGCGCTTCTACACCGAGACGCTCGGCTTTCCCGTTGCTCTTGCCCAGCCAGGCCTCCTGATCTTTCTGGCCGGGAGCACGGCAGTTGGAATCCAGGGCCCCGCGGAAGGCACGCCGGTGGGTGACGTCTTCAATCCATTTCGGGTAGGCCTGGATCACCTGGCCGTCGCCTGCGATGATGAGGACGAGCTTGCACGAGTTGCGATGGCTCTCTCAGAGGCCGGGATCGAGAATACGGGCGTGAAACTGGACGAGACTCTCGGCAAGCAATACGTCGCGTTCAAAGACCCCGACCGAATCGCCTGGGAATTCTACATGACCTAGCGGACGGGGCCGCGTGTTGCGCTCGATCTGCACAACCAAGGGGAGCCCGGGACCGGTGCCCGGCCTCCCCTTCGACCCTAGCGGCCCTTAGTCGTTTGACTCGGCTATCGCCTCGTCGATCATCGCCATGAGCTCATCGCGAGTGAACGCGTATGGCTGGTCCTCGTTCAGCTGCACGAGCCTGAGTATGTGTGCCCGAATCGTGAAGTTGGCTTCCTGCTCGTTCGGCACGACCATGTACCGGCGCTTCGGACTGTCGGACGTGAGGAAGTGAAGGAACGCGTCGGCCACCTCATCCGGCTCCTTGTACTGGCCGCGATCGGCCGGTGCTGACAGGACGCGATCCAGTCGCTCCTTCGCCATGGATCCCTCGGTCGAGTAGCCCTTCTCGCGCATACGCTCGATCATGTTCTCGGTGATCCGGGACTTGAAGTTGCCCGGCTCGACGACCGCGACCTCGACGCCCAGGGAGGCGAGCTCGATCGCCAGCACGTCGGTATAAGCTTCGACCGCGTGCTTGCTCATCGTGTAGGGTCCACCGAGCCCCCACGTTCCGATTCCCGAGATGGAGCCGGTCGTGGCCACACGGCCCTGGTTTTCGATCAGAAGCGGCGCGAACGCCTTCGTCACCCGGTACGGGCCGTACACGTTGACGTTGAGCTGGAACTCGAGGTCCTCTTCCGTCACCTCGATCAGTGGCGCGAGGATCACGACTCCCGCGTTGTTGATCAGACCGTACAGGCCACGGCCGCCGGCCATGACCGTCTCGACCGCCGCGTCGATGTCCTCCTTCACGTTCACGTCGAGACGAACACCCTGGACGTTCTCGATCGCGCTCAGCATGTCGATATCCGCCTGCTTGCGCGCGCCGGCGTACACGTAGAACCCGTTCGCGGCGAGGACCTCGGCCGTCTTGAGCCCGATCCCAGAGCTCGCCCCGGTGATGAGGACCGCGCGGCCCTGGCCGACGTCCGTGGCCTCCTGCTGCAGCTCTGTCTCCTGGGCGTCCAGGTTGGTGGAGTGGATCACGCCAGCTGCGAAGAGTGCCAGTGCTACGATTCCGGCCTGGAGGCCGCGAGACATCTTGTTCATTCGTGTTCGTCCTTTCCGAGTTTCTGTTCTTCGAGAGCCACAGGATAAAGGGAACGAGCGCCGGGCGACAGAAACGGACCTTGTGACAGTGGCCGGAGCCCCGGTCCCATCAAAGACGGAACACTACAGTCCGAGCCGGTTGAAGGAGTCTCCAGAAGAACGGGGATGCAGACAACGAAACAGGCGGACCCGGAAATCGGCCGGATCCGCCTGTTTCGACTTGTTCGGATATGGCTCCCGAAGCTGCTACTTCTTTCTGGCCGCAGGCTTCTTAGCGGCGGGCTTCTTCTTAGCGGCAGGCTTTCTGGCCGCAGGCTTCTTCGCCGCAGGCTTCTTCGCCGCAGGCTTCTTAGCGGCAGGCTTCTTAGCGGCCGGCTTCTTCTTCGCCGCGGCCTTCTTCTTCTGCTCCGCGATCCACTTCTTGGCTGCCGCCTTTTCCGCCGCGATCTTCTTCTTGGCTGCCGCCTTCTCAGCCGCCAGCTTCTTCTTCTCCGCCGCTATCCACTTCTTGAACGCGGCTTTCTCCGCCGCCAGCTTCTTCGCCGGAGACACTTTGGCGGCCGGCTTCTTCGCCGCGGGCTTCTTCGCCGCGGGCTTCCTGGCGGCCGGCTTCTTGGCAGCCGGTTTCTTCGCTGCTGGCTTTCTTGCGGCCATGGTACCTACCTCCACGATAGTCAGTATCTACAGGCGAATGCCCCGCCCCCGTCAACTAAGAACGAGTGAATTGTTCTTTCGCACAAGGGCTCGCGGAATCCTATTCCGCCTCGACCGTTTCGAATTGGCGGGAAATGACCCAGTCGAGCCTCCCACGCAACTCGTGCATCTGGCCCACTGCCAGTCGCTGGCCCACGTAGCTGGCGCCGTGGATGCATGCGATGATCACCAACCCGATCGGCACCGCCCAATAGCCCCAGGCCGTCTCGTCCGAGACCTGCTGCACGTAGCCCAGCGTGGCCCCGAATACGATGAGGAATACGACCAGGAAGTAGACGAACATGAAACCAGTCCAGACGTCGGGCCGGGGAGAGAATCGGCAGCGCATGGTGGATCCGTCCGGTGAATCGTCGATCCGAACCGTCAGGCGCGGGGACCACACCTTTCTCTCCGACCTGTCGACCATCAGGTCGGCCGTGCGACCCGCGGTCATGCAACACGCGCGCAGCTCCGGCGTGTCGAGCCCGTCACGGAGACGGCGCATGGCTTCATCGGCTGCAACAGGGAGCTCGACGCTGAACTTCGGGCGCATTCGAGCCGCGCCGACGTTCACGTCGCTCACCTCTGATGCGGTGCGTCGGGTCGGTGCAGCTGAGCGGGAAGCAGCCTGACCGAGATGTCCTGCCCTTCGGTGAGCCCGAGTCGGGTGACGAGATCCGTGGGCGCGACCAACTCCCAGCGCTCACGAGGGGCAGAGATGTCGAGTTGGCCATCGCGCTGGTGTATACCGCAGGCGGCGAAGGCCAGGGCCCTCTTCTCGACAACGACCGGTACGACGCCGATCCGATCCCACACCTCGGTGACCTCTGCAAGGCTCGTCGCGAGGTACTCCGGCAAGTCGAGAACAAGCGGATCAGGAATCGCCAGGGGCGGATCGACATAGGCGGCGATGGATCCGCGGAGCAGCCCCACGCGCCACTTCTTCCAGATGTCGGGGCCGTACAGCGTGGCGATCCACCACGCCTGTGCGCTCGGATTCAGAAGGTCCACTCGCATCCGTGTCGAGATCGCCCCCCGAATCTGGCCCATAGTGTCGATTCCCAGGGCCTCTCTCTCCCAATCATACATGCAGCATTCTCGCTTCCATCGACGGATCTCTGGCAGACGACGTATTCTACTAGGCAGATAGTCGTCACGACACACAACCTTCTGAGGTGACCCATGGGCTGGCCGGATTCTCTCGAGCGCTGGTTTCCGATCTTCGACGTTCCACTGTTTCGGCTTGGGGATACGACCGTTACGGTAGCCACGCTCGTGACGGTTCTGATCATCGTCGTGGCGACCCTCATCGTTACAGGCCTGGTCGGCAGGTGGATGGACCGCATGGCACGTGGCCGCCACCTGGAAGCCGCCGGATCCGTGGCCGTCACCGCGCGGCTGGTTCACTACACGATTCTCATCATCGGTTTTGGCATCGCGCTCCATACGGCTGGTGTCGATCTGACGGCCCTGTTTGCGGCCAGCGCCATCTTCGGCGTGATCGTCGGGTTTGCGATGCAGAGCATCGCCTCGAACTTCGTGTCCGGCGTGATCCTGCTGTTCGAGCGGACCATCAAGCCCGGGGACATCCTGGAAGTCGACGGTCGGATCGTGACCATCAAGGAACTGGGGATTCGGTCCACCATCGCGAGGTCACTGAACGAAGAGGATCTGATCATTCCCAACAACATCCTCATTCAAGCCACCGTGAAGAACTACACGCTGCGGGACTCGCTGTATCGGATCGACGCGCCGGTGGGAGTGGTCTACGGATCGGACATGGCCCTGGTGCGAACCACGCTGGAGAAGGCGATCCAGGACCTTCCTTGGCGCTCTCAGCAGGTCGAGCCCGCCGTGCTCATGAAGGAATTCGGCGATTCCTCGGTTAACTTCAGTGTTTGCGTGTGGATTGAGAGTCCATGGCAGTTGCGGGTGTTCCGCTCGCAGCTGAACGAGACGATCTGGTGGGCACTCAAGGGAGCGGGGATCACCATCGCCTTCCCGCAGCTCGACGTGCATTTCGACCCGGAGATAGAGCGTTCGATGACGGCCCTGGCGCAGGCATAAGACTCGGGGGACCCGATGAGCAAGCTGAGCTGGAACCAGGTGGCCGGTGGTCGCGGAGGGCTCCGGTATCATCGAAGGCGGCCACCTCCGGGGGCCATGCCGGGCACGCTGGTCGTGGATGCCGACGCGCCGCCCCCGCGACTGACGGTACAGGCGTACGGACCGGACGGTCACACCGAGGAGGAGGTGAGCGACCTGTCCCGGCTTGACGAGCTTTGCCAGGAGTGGCCCGTCGTGTGGCTGAACGTGGACAGCCTCGGCGATGAGCCGCTTCTGCGAGAAATCGAAGCGCGCCTCGCCCTCCATCGGCTCGTTCTTGAGGACGTGACCAATCTCGGCCAGCGATCGAAGGTGGAGTTCTACGACGACCTCCTCTTCATCGTTCTGAGGACACCGGAAGAGGAGAGGGGCCAAACGGAGCAGGTGAGTCTGCTTCTGCAGCAGGGCCTGTTGGTTACCCTGCAGGAACACTCAGGTGACTGCTTCGAGGGGGTGCGCGACCGAATACGGCACAGCAAGGGCAAGATCCGCTTTCGGGGCGCTGACTATCTGGCCTACGCTCTCATGGATGCTGCCGTCGATCACTTCTTCCCGGTCCTGGACGACGCAGGCCTGCACCTGGATTCACTGGAAGATCAGGTATTCGAGCAGCCGACGCCGGAGACCCTGGCCCAGATACACGCCCTGAAGCGAAGTCTCGTCTCCCTTCGCAAGGCGATCTGGCCGTATCGTGAAATGCTCAACGCGCTGATGCGGGACGCCGGGGCGATCTTCGCCGACGAGACCCAACCGTATCTCAGGGACTGCTACGACCACGTGGTGCGCCTTGTCGATCTCGTGGAGGCCCAGAGAGAGGTCACCTCGGATTTGCAGAATATGTACCTGTCGATGGTGAGCAACCGTATGAACGAGGTGATGAAGGTGCTGACCATCATCGCCACGGTCTTCATCCCGCTGAGCTTCATCGCCGGCCTGTACGGGATGAACTTCGATCCAGGGGCATCCCGGTGGAACATGCCCGAGTTAGGGTGGGCGTTCGGGTACCCCGCCGCGCTGCTTCTCATGGGGCTCGTCGCCGGGGGTCTGCTCGCCTTCGTCTGGCGGAAAGGCTGGTTGTGACGAACCGAGCTCAGCCTGCGCCTCCCGTGATCGGCTGGCGCGAGTGGGTCGGCCTCCCGGACTTCGGCATCCGGCATATCAAGGTGAAGGTGGATACCGGGGCCCGTTCGTCTTCTCTGCACGCCTTTGACCTGCAGGAGTTCGAACGGGACGGCGCGAGGTGGGTGCGCTTCCAGGTCCATCCCGTTCAGCGGAAGAAAGACCGGACCGTCACGGTCGAAGCGAAGGTGCTCGAGTACAGATCCGTTCGAAGTTCGAGCGGAAGAGCGTCGATGCGGCCGGTGATCGTGACGAACGTGACACTGCTGGGTATCACCTGGCCGGTCGAGTTGACCCTGGC